>Ga0268299_1000216_pt1 | contig 223506 bp, 189 predicted proteins | sample NOBtaG_FD_193484 | JGI IMG/M metagenome (GOLD analysis project Ga0268299, IMG submission 193484) | Activated sludge microbial communities from bioreactor in Nijmegen, Gelderland, Netherland - NOB reactor | ecosystem: Engineered > Bioreactor > Aerobic > Activated sludge | place: Netherlands... | reverse complement strand
ACGAGGTTGCCAGCACCGGGGCGGTCGAGGACGCGGGCCATGTAACGCCCGAGCGGGATCGACAGGCCGACCGCGAGGCCGAGGATCAGCAGTGGGAGGAACCACATGGGGTCGGGACTCCTCAGAACCACTCGGGCCGCAGCAGCGCGGCGACGAGGTAGACCAGGAGCAGGACGGTCACAACGCCGGTGAGCCAGAGCATGGCCGCCTCCTCAGACGCGGTCGCAGAACTGGACGAACGCCGCCATCAGGCCCAGGGCCAGTAAGCCCAGGGCGAGCATCGCCATCAGCCAGGTCGTCGGATCCACAATCGGCTCCTCCGGGGCGAACGGCTCTCCATAAAGCAAGAGTCGCGCCGTTCCGCCACGACGGCGAAAACGCGGCCCGGCAGCGGGGGTACGTTGCCGCCTCGACCTGGAATCGGGCATAATGCAAGGCATCGGCCGGGCGAAATGCGAGGGACGCGACATGAAGGTGCTGCTCGTCGAGGACGACGCGTCGCTGCGGCGGACGCTGCGCCTGACGCTCGAAGCGATGGGGCACGCCGTGACCGAGGCCGCCACGGCCGACGCCGCCGTCGAGCGGGTCGGCGGCGAGGCGCACGACGTCGCCCTGCTCGACATCCGGCTCGGCCGGGCTTCCGGCCTCGACCTGCTGCCGGAGCTGCGCCGCGAGGCCCCCGGCCTGGTCGTCGTCCTGATGACCGCCTACGCCACGGTCGAGACCGCCGTCGAGGCGCTGCGCCGCGGGGCGTACGACTACCTGGCCAAGCCGTTCACGCCGAAGCAACTCGGGGCGGTCCTCGACCGGGTCGGCGAGGTCGTCGCGTTGCGCTCCGAGGTGGCCGGCCTGCGCGACGAGCTGGAGGCCGGCTCGCCCGGCGACGACCTCGCCACGACCGACGCCCGGTTCGAGCGCGTCCTGGGCCAGGTGACGCGCGTCGCGGCGACGGAGGCGACGGTCCTCCTCCGCGGCGAAAGCGGTGTCGGCAAGGGGGTGATGGCGCGGCGCATTCACGCCCTGAGCGCCCGCCGGCGCGGCCCGTTCGTCACCGTGTCGTGCCCGAGCCTGGCCGGCGACCTTCTCGAGAGCGAGCTGTTCGGACACGCCCGCGGCGCGTTCACCGGGGCGGTCCAGGAGACGCAGGGCAAGGTGGCGGCCGCCGGGCGCGGCACCCTCTTCCTCGACGAGATCGGCGACCTTCCGCTGTCGCTGCAACCGAAGCTGCTGCGCTTCCTCCAGGAGCGTGAGTACGAGCGCGTCGGCGAGACGCGGACGCGCCGGGCCGACGTGCGCGTCGTCGCCGCGACGAACCGCGACCTGAAGGCCGACGTGGCGGCCGGCCGCTTCCGCGAGGATCTCCTCTTCCGCCTCGAAGTGATCGAGTTCACCCTGCCGCCGCTACGCGAGCGGCTCGGCGATGTGCTGCCCTTGGCCCGGCACTACCTACAATTCTTCGCCCGGCAGCTGGGCAAGCGGCTGGACGATTTCAGCCCCGAGGCACGAGAACTGCTAGTGGCCTATCACTGGCCTGGCAACCTCCGCGAGGTACGTAACGCCGCCGAGCGCGGGGCGATCCTCGCCGACGGGCCGATCGTCCAGGCCGCCGACCTGCCCGACCGGCTGCGCGGTGACGGGACGGCAGCACCGGACGGGGTCGGCGTTGGCCGGCCCTGTACCCTGGTGGCGCTGGAGGCGGAGCACATCCGCCGCGTCCTGGCGGCGTCGCCGACCCTGGAGGACGCCGCCAGGACGCTCGGCATCGACCCGAGCACGCTCTACCGCAAGCGGAAGCGCCTCGACCCGTGAACGAAAGGACGCGGCATGACCCTGTCGCTCCGGCAGCGCATCCTACTCACCCTTGCCCCGACCCTGGTCCTGATCGCCGGCCTCGGCGTCGGCGGCGTCGTCCTCCTCGTCCGGCTCGGCCAGCGCAGCGACGCCATCCTGCGCGAGAACTACGACAGCATCCGGGCGATGACCCGCCTCGACGACGAGGTCGAAGGGATCGACGGCGCGTTCCGTCTCGCTTTGGCCGGCCAGGAAGGCGAGGCCGTCGCCGCCTACCGCCGGCACTGGGCCGGCTACCGGGAGCAGCTCGCCATCGAGGAAGGTAACGTCACCATCCGGCCGGACGAGCCGCTCCTCGTCGCCGACCTGCGCGAACGCACCGACGCCTACGCCGCTCGAGGAAAGGCGTTCTTCGACCGGCCGGTCGGCGACGCCGCCCGTCGCTTGGACTACCTCGGCCACGACGGCGAGGCCGGGTTGCAGGCGCGTTTCCTGGCTATCGAGCGCGTCGCCGCCGCGATCCGCGACCTGAACGAGGCCGAGATGCATTCCGCCAGCCGCCAGGCCCAGGCGACGGCGAGCCGGTCGGTCGTCTACTTCCTGGCCGGCCTCGGCGTCGCCACCCTCCTCGCCGTCGCGGCGGTCTGGTGGCTGCACCGGGCGATCCTCGGCCCGATCCGCGCGGTGACCGAGGCGGCCCAGGCGATCGGTGGCGGCCAGCTCCACCTCGTCGTCCCGGTCTACGGCGACGACGAGTTCGGCCGCCTCGCCGGGGCGTTCAACGCCATGACGGCGAAGCTACGGGCCTACCGCCAGTCGGACACGGAGCGCCTGGTCCGCGCGCGGCGGACCGGGCAGGCGACGATCGATTCGTTCCCGGACCCGGTCGTCGTCGTCGATCCACTCGGCCGGGTCGAGTCGGCCAACCCGGCCGCCCAGCGCCTGCTCGGCGTCCGCTCCCCGGCCGACGACGAACCGCGCGTGGCGTGGCTGCCGCCCGAGCCGCTGCGCCGCGCCGTCGCCGACGCCCTGGAGCGGCGGATCCCCGTCCTGACCGAGACGTTCGACCAGGCCCTGACGTTCCGCGAGGGCGGCGAGGACCGCGACTACCTGCCGCAGGTCCGGCCGATCCGCTCCGCCGACGGCTCTCTTCCGGAAGAAACGCTCGGGGCGGCGGTCGTCCTCAACGACGTGACGCGCTTCCGGCTGCTCGACCGGCTCAAGTCCGACTGGGTGGCCACCGTCAGCCACGAGCTGAAGACGCCGCTGACGAGCGTCCGCCTCGCGGTCCACGTCCTGCTCGACGAGGCGGTCGGGCCGCTCGGCCCGAAGCAACTCGAGCTGCTGCTGGAGACGCGCGAGAACGCCGACCGCCTGGCCCGCCTGATCGACCAGCTCCTCGCCCTGGCGAAGCTGGAGGAGAGGCGGGAGAAACCGAAGCTTCGGCGGACCGACCCGTCCGGGCTGCTCCGCGCCGCGGCCGACCGCGCGGCCGCCCGGGCGGAGGATCGCCAGATCGCGATCGCCCTCGACCTCGCCGACGGGCTGCCGGCCGTCGCCGCCGACGAGGACCGCCTCGGCCAGGCCCTGAACAACCTGCTCGACAACGCCCTGACCTACACCGACCGGGGCGGCACGGTCACCCTCGCGGCGAAGTTGGCCGAGGACGGCCGGGTCGTCCTCACCGTCGCTGACACCGGGATCGGCATCCCGGCCGAGTACCTGCCGCACGTCTTCGACCGGTTCTTCCGCGTCCCGGGCCGGGAGCAGCCGCCGGGCACCGGCCTCGGCCTGGCGATCGTCCGCGAGGTGGTCGTCGCCCACGGCGGCGAGATCGCCTGCGATAGCGCACCCGGCCGGGGGACGACGTTCCACATCACCCTGCCGACCTGGAAGGGGGCGGCATGACCACCGACCCGACGCGGCCCGCTCCGGAGCGGTTCCTGAGCCTCATCCGCGACCAGCAGCGCGGCCGGCTCAAGGTCTACCTCGGCTTCGCCCCGGGCGTCGGCAAGACGTACGAGATGCTCCAGGAGGGCCGCCGCCTCCAGCGTCAGGGGGTCGATGTCGTCATCGGCGTCGTCGAGACGCACGGCCGGGCCGACACCGCCGAGCAGGTCGGCGACCTGGAGCAGGTGCCGCGCCGAAGGGTCGAGTACCGCGGCGTCACCCTCGACGAGATGGACACCGCCGCAGTCCTCGCCCGCCGCCCGACCGTCGTCCTGGTCGACGAACTCGCCCACACGAACGCCCCGGGCGGCACGCACGCCAAGCGCTACCAGGACGTCGAGGAGCTGCTCCGCGCCGGCGTCCACGTCATCGCGACGCTCAACGTCCAGCACCTGGAGAGCCTCTACGACGTCATCGAGCGCTTCACCGGCGTCAAGGTCAAGGAGCGCGTCCCGGACCACGTCCTGGCCCAGGCGGACCAGATCGTCAACGTCGATGTGTCGGCCGAGGATCTGCAAGAACGGCTGCGTCAGGGGAAGGTCTACCCGGCCGACCGGGTCGAGCGCGCCCTGGCGAACTTCTTCACCGGCGACAACCTGAGCCGGCTGCGCGAGCTGGCCCTGGAGGAGATCGCCGCGGCGCTGGATCGCCAGCGGCAGAAGAAAGGCGGCGTCGCCGACAACGCCTCCGACCGGGTGATGGTTTGCCTCAGCTCGCGCGCCCCGAACGCCCACCGCCTGCTGCGCAAGGCGGCCCGGCTCGCCGACCGGTTCAACGCCCCGTGGTACGCCGTCTACGTCCAGACGCCGGGCGAACGGGCCGACAAGATCGACGCGGCGACGCAGAGGCAGATCGGCGACGCCCTCGCCCTGGCGCAGCAGCTGGAGGGCATCGCGCTGCCGTTCTCCGGGCCGACGTTCGAGGCGGCGGTCGCGGCGTTCGTCGACGAGTACCGCATCACCCACGTCGTCATGGGCAGGTCGCTCCGGCCGTGGTATTCGCGCTGGTTCGTCCAGTCGCCCCTCGACCGCTTGCTCCGGGTCGTGCCGCACGTCGACGTCACCCTGGTCGATGTTCGCTGAGTGCCATGTGCGCGACCAACGGCTGACAAGGCTATGGCAAGCCGGGAATCGCTCTGGTAGATTGGGCCGCCAAGGAAAGACAGGCAACGAACTGCCCGAGCCCTTCTCTCCAGAGGTGTTCCATGTCGTGCCCGAGCTGGCTGGTATTCGCGGTGGCGCTGCTCCTCGGTTCCCTCCTCCTCGGCGAGGGCCCTCTCCCTGCTCAGGAGCCGGACGCGAAGATGATCGAGGTGGCCTACCAGGCCATCGTCACCAAGCACCCGAATAGCCGCATCCTCCGCGACAAGGAAGGCAAGATCCCGATCGGGCTCAGCTTCAGCAAGCTGACCGACGCCGGGCTGAAAGACCTCAAGGATCTCAAGAACCTGGAGGTGCTCGACCTGCGCAACACCCTGGTCAAGGACGAGGGCCTGAAGGACCTCGCCCAGCACAAGGGCCTCAAGGAGCTGTACCTCGCCGGGACGAAGGTCAGCGAAGCCGGCCTGCGCGAGTTGAAAGACCTCGCCGCTTTGCAGATCCTCGACCTGCGCAACACCCAGGTCAAGGAGGACGGCCTGAAGGATCTGCCGAATCTTAAGAACCTCAAGGAGCTGTACCTGGCCGGCGTCAAGGTGAGCGAGGCCGGCCTGGCCCACCTCAAGGAGAACAGCCTCCAGACGGTCGAACTGGGCGACATCGCCCCCACGGACGCCGTCCTCGCGGCCCTACGCCAGGCGAAGCTGCTGCGGGCTCTCCCCCGCGTGACGGTCAAGGCCGGTGCGAAGGCGGAAGACCCGCCCGAGGTGGTCGGGCTCGACCTGTCCGAGACGCAGGTCGGCGACGCCGGCCTGAAGGAGCTGGCCGACCTGAAGCAACTCGCCGAACTCGACCTGCGCAAGACGAAGGTGACCCACGACGGCCTCAAGGCCCTGGCCGGCCTGAGCGCTCTGCACACGCTCCGCCTCGAAGGCGGCCAGGTCAACGACGGCGTCCTGCAGGCCCTCGCCGAGGCCCACCTGCTGCACGCCCTGCCGCAGTGTTCCACCGCCGACGGCAAGCGGCCGAAGAACGCCGACGCCGTCGAGGCGGTCGACCTCACCGAGACGAAGGTCTCCGACAAGGGGCTGGCTCACCTGTCCGGCCTCGCCAAGCTCCAGACCCTCAAGTCGAACGCCGACCAGACGACAGAGGCCGGCCTGAGGAGCCTGAAGGATCTCAAGAACCTCCGGCCGCTCGACCTGCGCGGCGACCTCGTCACCAACGCCCTCGTCAAGGAGCTGAAGTCGTCCGACCTGATCGGCCGGGTCGCCAGGGTCAAGGCCCGCGAAGGCAAGGCCCCGACAACGCCAGACGATGTGGTTTTGATCGACCTCAAGGGCTGCGACGTGACCGACGCGGCCATCCCGGAGTTGAAGGCGTTCGACAAGCTCGAGTCGCTCGACCTGTCCGAGACCTGGGTCACGGATGCGTGCCTGCCCGAGTTGAAGAACCTGAAGAGCCTCAAGAAGATCACCCTCACCGGGTCGCTGATCTCCGAGGCGGGCAAGAAGAAGCTCGCCGACGCGGTCAAGGGCCGGTGCGAGGTCGTCCCCTGACCGGACTCACAGAGGAACAACCATGCTACGGATAGCCACCCTCGCCGCGGCCCTGCTGAGCCCGGCAGCTCTCGCCGGCGAGCCGACCTTCCGGGCCGGGGCGGCGGCGATCGACGTCACGCCGGAACGCTTCCCGGTCGTCGTGAATTGCGGCTTCCTCGAGGCGGTCGGCAAGGCGGCCAACGACCGCCTCTTCGCGCGGGCGCTCGTCCTCGACGACGGGACGACCCGGCTCGGCATCGTCCTGGTCGATAGCTGCATGATGCCGCGCGAGTTCCTCGACAAGGCGAAGGCCCTCGTCGCCGGCGAGGCGAAGATCCCGGCCGACCGGCTCCTGATCGCCGCGACGCATACCCACACCGCCCCGGCGGTGATGGGCTGCCTCGGCTCCGACCCGGACCCGGCCTACGGGGCGTTCCTCGAACGGCAGCTGGTGCAGGTCGTCCGCCAGGCCGTTGCGGCGCTCAAGCCGGCGAGGGCCGGCTGGGCGGTCGTCGATGCCGGGTCGCTGACGAATAACCGTCAGTGGATCCTGCGCTCGGACAAGGTCCGAAACGACCCGTTCGGCCAGGCGACGGTCAAGTCGAACATGCACCCCGGCCACGTCCATCCGGACTTCGTCGGGCCATCCGGGCCGATCGACCCGTGGCTGTCGGTGCTGTCGGTCCGCACGGCCGACGACGTGCCACTCGCCGCCCTGGTCAACTTCTCGATGCACTACTTCGGGGCGGCCCCCGTCTCGTCGGATTACTTCGGGCGCGTTTGCCTCGCCCTGGAGAAGCGCGTCGCCGCGAAGCACGCCGGCTCCGGCTTCGTCGCCATCATGTCGCAGGGGACCGCCGGCGACCTGCACTGGATGGACTACGGCAAGCCGCAGGCGGCGCGGACGATCGACAACTACGCCGCCGCCGTGACCGAGAAGGCGGAGGCGGCCCTGGCCCAGGTGCAGTACCGCGCGGACGTGACGCTGGCGACGGCCGAGACGACGCTGACGCTCGACCGACGGACGCCGGACGCCGTGCGGCTCGCCTGGGCGCGGAAGCTGCTGGAGAAGCTCGACGGCAAGAAGCCGACCAACCAGCCGGAGGTCTACGCCCGGGAGGCGGTCCTACTACACGAGGAGCCGCGCCGCGAGTTGAAGCTCCAGGCGGTCCGGATCGGCGACCTCGGCATCGCCGCGCTGCCGAACGAGGTCTTCGCGCTGACCGGGCTCAAGATCCGGGCGTTCAGCCCGCTCGTGCCGACGTTCACCATCGAGCTGGCCAACGGCGCGGACGGCTACATCCCGCCGCGCGAGCAGCACCCGCTTGGCGGCTACACAACCTGGCCGGCGCGCTCCGCCGGCCTGGAGGTCGGGGCCGAGGCGAAGATCACCGAGGCGGTGGTCGCGCTCCTGGAGAAGGTCGCCGACAAGAAGCGCCGCCCACTGCCCGACCCAAAGAGCGATCCCTACGCGGTGGAGGTGCTCAAGGGCAAGCCGGTCGGCTACTGGCGGCTCGGTGATCTCGCCGGGCCGGACGTGGCTGACCACGCTGGCCGGAACCCGGGGCGGTGTGAGCCGGGGGTCGCGTTCGGGCTCGACGGGCCGGTACCGCGACCGTTCGACGGCCTCGCCCTGGCCAATCGGGCGGCCCATTTCGCCGGCGGCCGGGTAAAGGTCGCCCTGCCGGAGTTGAAGGACGCCTACACCGTCGAGGGGTGGTTCTGGAACGGCTTCCCGGCTGACGCGCGGGACTGGACCGGGACATTGTTCGCCTTCGCGTCGGGCGACGAGGTAGGCGAGGGGCTGGCCCTCGCCGGGAAGGCCGAAGCGGCGAAGGCCCTCGCCGTGCCGGCCGGGTTCCGGACGTGGCACCACGTCGCCCTCGTCCGGGACGGCGACCGGGTGCGCGTCTACCGCGACGGCAAGTTGGAGATCGACCGGGTGGTGCCGCGCGGCGCGAAGCCGGACGCGCTCTGGCTCGGCGGTCGGCTGGACGGCAAGTTCGGCCTGGAGGGCCGCCTTGCCGAGGTGGCACTGTTCGACCGGGCGTTGACGGCGGAGGAGGTCGCCGGGCGGATGAAGCGGTAGGTCCGTTCTAACTTTTTGGAGTGCGGCGATCCTTCGCCGCTTTCACTTTCTCTCTTGGCATCGTCCTCGCTTCCAAGTCAGAAAGCAAGAGCGGCGAAGAAGCATCGGAGCACTCCAAAAAAGCCAGAACGGAAGCCAGACTGTCGTGGTAGACTGCCGGCATGATGCACCGCGTCCTCGCCGCCGTCCTCGTCCTCGTCGTTCCCCGCCTCGCCCCGGCGGCAGAGGTCGATTTCGCCCGCGACGTGCGGCCGATCTTGACGAAGCACTGCCTCCGCTGCCACGGCCCGAAAAAGCAAGAGGGTGGCCTCCGGCTCGACGTGCGCCGCCTCGCCCTCGTCGGTGGTGACACCGGGCCGGCAGTCGTCCCGGGCACGGCCGACGGCGAACTCCTCAATCGCGTCGCCACGCGCGACGACAAGGTGCGGATGCCACCCGACGGCGAGCCGCTCGCCGACGCCGACCTCGCCACGCTCCGCGCCTGGGCCGAGCAGGGGGCGAAATGGCCCGACGCGTTGGCCGGCAAGGAGCCGGCGGCGGACCACTGGGCGTTCCGGCCGATCCGGCAGCCAGCGGTGCCGACGGTCCAGACCGGCGAGGCGCGCAACGCCATCGATGCGTTCGTTCTGGCGAGGCTGCGAGAACGAGGCATAGTTCCCGCCCCGATGGCGGAGCCGCGCGTCCTCGTGCGGCGCCTCTATCTCGACCTGCTCGGCCTGCCGCCGACGCCGGCCGACGTGGCCGCCTTCGAGCGCGACGGCTACGAACGCACCGTCGATCGCCTGCTCGCGTCGCCGCACTTCGGCGAGCGCTGGGCCCGCCACTGGCTCGACCTTGCCCGCTTCGCCGAGAGCGACGGCTACGAGAACGACCGCCTCCGGCCCGACGCCTGGCGCTTCCGCGACTGGGTCGTCCGGGCTGTCAACGCCGACCTGGCCTACGACCGCTTCACGGTCGAGCAGCTCGCCGGCGACCTGCTCCCCGACGCGACGACCGACCAGAAGATCGCCGCCGGGTTCCACCGCCACACGCTCTGGAATAGCGCCGCCTCCGGCGACAAGGAGGAGTTCCGCACCCTCGCCGTCAAGGACCGCGTCGAGACGACCGGCCTCGCCTGGATGGGCCTGACGCTCGGCTGCGCCCAGTGCCACTCACACAAGTACGACCCGGTCGCCCACCGCGAGTACTACCGCCTCTACGCCTTCTTCAACCGGACCGACGCCGCCGAGGTCAAGCTGCCCGACGGCCAGGCGATGAGCCTGCGCGACGTCGATCGCGAGACGCGCGTCCACCTGCGCGGCAACTTCCTCAACCCCGGCCCGATCGTCACGCCGGCGACGCCGGGGTTCCTGCCGCCGCTGGCACCCCGCGGCAAGGTCGCCGACCGGCTCGACCTGGCGCGCTGGCTCGTTGATCCGGCCCACCCGCTGACGGCCCGCGTCGCGGCGAACCACTTCTGGCAGCACCTCTTCGGCGTCGGCCTGGTCCCGACGCCGGAGAACTTCGGCGTCAATGGCACGCCGCCAATGCACCCGGAACTCCTCGACTGGCTCGCGGCTGAACTCGTCCGTGGTGGTTGGTCGCGCAAGGCCCTCATCCGCACGGTCGTCCTCTCGGCGACGTACCGCCGCTCTTCGGTGCGGCCGGGCGACGACCGCGACCCGGCCAACGAGTACCTCGCCCGGCAAAACCGCTTCCGCGTCGAGGCGGAGGTCGTTCGTGACATCGCCCTGTCAGCGAGCGGCCTGCTGTCGCCGCGCCTCGGCGGGCCGTCGATCGTTCCGCCGTACCCGGACGGGCTGCTCGCACAGAAGTTTCAGGCCGAGGCGCTCAAGACGCCGACGGCCGACCGACACCGTCGCGGCATCTACGTCCACGTCCAGCGCACGCTGCCCCACCCGACCCTGGCCGCGTTCGACGGCGTCGATGGCAACGCGCCGTGCGCCCGCCGCGACCGCAGCGTCACGCCGTTGCAGGCGCTGACGCTGCTCAACGACCCGGTCTTCGTCGAGTGCGCCCGCGCCCTCGGCGCGCGCGCACTCGACGGCGGCGCGACGGACGAGGTGCGGCTCCGGTTCGCGTTCGAGACCTGTCTGGCCCGGCCGCCGGGCGAACGCGAACTCGCCGTACTGCTCGACCTCGTCGCCCGACAGCGGACGCTCGGGGCGAAGGACGACGCTGTCTGGTTCGGCGTGGCGCGGACGCTGCTCAACCTGGAAGAGTTCACCACGCGGGAGTAGCGATGACCCTCACCCGACGGCAACTGCTCCAGCGCACGGCCGGCGGTCTCGGCGTCGCCGCCCTGGCCGGGCTGCTCGAAGCCGAGACGCACCACAAGCCGACCGCGACCGGGGCGATCTTCATCTTCCTCGTCGGCGGCACCAGCCAGGTCGATCTCTTCGACCCGAAACCGGAACTGGCGATGCTCCACGGCAAACCGATCCCGGAGTCGTTCCGCGCCGGCGTCCGGCTGGGCCAGACGACGTATTCCGCCCCGGTCATGCAGACGCCGTTCGAGTTCCGCCGCTACGGCGAGTGCGGCATGGAGCTGTCGGACATGCTGGCGGAGATCGGCTCGTGCGCCGACGACCTGGCCCTCGTCCGGTCAATGCACCACGAGGCGTTCGACCACGCGCCGGGCGAGCTGCTGCTCTGCACCGGCAAGGAGCAGCCCGGCCGGCCGACGATGGGATCCTGGCTGACCTACGGCCTGGGCAGCGTCTCGAAGGACCTGCCCGGCTACGTCGTCCTGCTAAACGGCCGATCGCCGAAGGCGCGCAGCCTCGTCTGGGGCAGCGGCTTCCTGCCGGCGACGCACCAGGGCGTCCTCTTCCGGGGCCAGGGTTCGCCGATCCTCGACCTGGAGACGCCAAAGGACGTCACTCCGGAAATGCACCGGGCCCAACTCGACGCGGTCAAAGCGCTGAATTCGCTGCACCGCGAAGCGACGAACGACCCGAAACTCGACGCCCAGATCGCCGCCTACGAGCTGGCGTTCCGGATGCAGTCGGCCGCCCCGGAGCTGATCGACCTGTCGAAGGAGACGGCCGCGACGCTGGCTTCCTACGGCGACGGCGGCTTCGCGCGGAGCCTGCTCCTCGCCCGCCGCCTCATCGAGCGCGGCGTCCGCTTCGTCACGGTGACGCACCACGAATGGGACCACCACGACCACATCGCCGACGGCCTGCCGAAGGCGTGCCGCGAGATCGACCGTCCGATCGCCGCCCTGCTGCGCGACCTGAAGCAACGCGGCCTCCTCGGCTCGACGCTCGTGGCAATCACGAGCGAGTTCGGCCGGACGGCGATCACCCAGGGGAAGGATCTGGCCACGGCCGGTCGTGACCACCACCCGCACGCCTACAGCGTCCTCCTCGCTGGCGGCGGCGTTAAGGGCGGCCAGGTGTATGGCCAATCGGACGACCTCGGCTGGAAGGTCGCCGAGAACCCGGTCCACCAGAACGACTTCCACGCGACGCTGCTGCACCTGTTCGGGCTGGACCACAAGCGGCTGACGTTCCGCCACCAGGGGCTCGACATGCGCCTGACGGACGTGGCCGGGAAGGTGGTGACTCCGTTGCTGGCCGGCTGAGCGGACCGATCTCGTAAGAATCGCGTGACTCTTTCTGAAGGCGAGATTACAATTTGTGAAGTCGATCTCACGACTTCGTCGCCGGGCTTTTCTGTCGGCAGGAGTGTTCCATGTCCGCACGCAGTTCCCGACCCCGTCGCGGCTTCACGCTGATCGAGTTGCTCGTCGTCATCGCGATCATCGCCATCCTGATCGGGCTCTTGCTCCCCGCCGTCCAGAAGGTCCGCGAGGCGGCAGCCCGCGCCCAGTGCCAGAACCACCTCAAGCAGCTCGGCATCGCGATGCACGGCTTCCACGACGCCCGGCAGCAGTTCCCGACGGCTGGCGACAACGGCCCCGACACGGTCAACTACTGCTGCTCGGCCCAGCCGGGCTTCGTCGATTACCTCAACTGGACGTACCACATCCTGCCGCACCTCGAGCAGGATAACATCCACCGCCTGGTCCGCCAGGGCAGCGGCACGAACTGGAACACCCTGGAACAGCAGGTCGTCAAGACGTTCTACTGCCCGACCCGCCGCCTGCCGAAGTTGTACAAGAACCAGGCCAAGAGCGACTACGCAGCCAGCCGCGGTACCGGCGAGAACGGCGTTGCCGTCCGCGTCAACCGAACGGCGGCAGTGGCCATGACGAACATCCGGGACGGCACGTCGAATACGCTCATGATCGGGGAGACCCGCGTCCACCTCGCGTTCATCAACAGCGGCGGCTGCTGCGGCGACAACGAGTCGCTCTACACGAACGGCTGGGCGGACGACGTCGTCCGCCACGGCAACGTCCCGCCCGCGCCGGACATCGAGGACGCGACGATCCCCGACGGTGCCCCGGACGGCCACTTCGGCTCGTCGCACTCCGGCGGGCTGAACATCTGCCTCGCCGACGGGTCGGTGCGCTTCCTCAGCTTCAACGTCCCGCTGGTGACGTTCCAGCGCCTCAACCAGCGCAACGACGGCCAGGTCGTCAACCTGAGCAACTTCTGAGCCGGGGGCGACGATGCGTCGAATCGCACCCCTGCTGCTCGTCGCGCTGCTCGCCGTCGGCTGCGGCGCGTCGCTCGGTCAGGCGACGGGCAAGGTGACGTGGAAGGGCACCGCCGCCGCGCGGGCGGACGTCGTCTTCGCGCCGGAGGCCGACCGGGACGCGGCGGTCTACGGGGTGAGCTTGGCCGACGGGACGTACCACCTCGACTACGCCCGCAAGCGCGGCATCCTCGCCGGGAAGTGTAAGGTGACCGTCACCTGGTTCACCCTCCGCGACGGCAAGCCGCTCCCCGACGGCGAGGCCGGGGCCGTCCTGCGCGGCGACGACGAGAAGGTCGTCCGCCACGTCTACCAGTTCGAGAAGGACGTCGCCGCCGGGCCGAACGCCTTCAACCTCGAGCTGACCGAGGGGCGACCGGTCAAGTAGCCCGGACGCGCTTCAGCAACTTCTCGATGTCGCCGACCAGATCCTTGCGCCGCTCCGGGCTGCGGTTCGGCAGCACGAACGCCGGGTGGAACGTCCCGATCGCCGGGACGCCGTCGAGCAGTTCGTACGTCCGACCGCGCATCCGGCTGATCGGGTCGGATACCCCAAAGACCGCCTGGGCGGCCGTCGTCCCGAGGGCGACGACGCCGCGCGGCCGGACGAGGCGGAGCTGCTCGTCCAGGAACGGCCGGCAGTTGCGCGACTCGGCCGGCGTCGGCTGCGGGCTGCCCGGCGGCCGGCAGCGAACCACGTTCGTCAGGTAGACTTCGTCGCGCGACAGGCCGAGGTCGCGCAGGATGCCCATCAGGACGTTGCCCGACGCGCCGACGAATGGGAGGCCCTGGCGGTCCTCGTCCGCTCCGGGGGCCTCGCCGATCAGGCAGAGCAGCGGGTCGAGCGCCCCCCCTCCGAACACCGTCCGCGACCGGCTCTTCGCCAGCCGGTCGCAGCGCGTGCACCCGGCGACGCGCCGCATCAGGTCGGCGAGGGCGGCCGTCCGCTGCTCCGGCGTCGTCGCGTCGGCGGCGGCGAGCCGATCGACCGACTCCAACGTCGGCAGTTCGACCTTCCTCGCCGCCGGCTTCGCGGCGGCCTCGTCCAGCTTCGGGACGATCTCGTCGAAGCCGCGCGGCCGATTGGCGGGCTGGTCTTCCAGGCACGCCTCTAGTAGCTCGGCCAGCTCGGCCGGCAGGGCCCGCCAGTGGCGCAGCAGCGGCTGCGGCGTCTGGAACAGGGCGAAACAGCACGTCCGCGCCCAGCCGTAGACATCGGCCGTCGGCCCGGGCGTCACGCCGGGCAGGCGGCCCATCTGCTCCGGGGCGGCGTAGTCGAGCGTGCCGGCGATGCTCGTTCCGAGCAGGGTGTTCGTCCCGCTCATCCGCAGCGTGTCGCGGCCGCTCTGCCGCAGGGCGAGGCCGAAGTCGATCAGCTTGACCTGCCACACCTCGCCGCGCCCCTGCGGCGGCCGGACGAGGACGTTCGCCGGCTTCACGTCGCGGTGGAGGATCTTCTGCGTGTGGGCGGCGTGCAGGCCGCGCGCCATCAGCGCGGCGATCGGCCGGAGGTCGTCCACCGACAGCGGCCTGTCACCGGCCACGTCGTCGAGCGTCCGGCCGTCGAAGTAGTCCATGACGAGGTACGGCCGGCGCTCGTTCGCCTCGTCGGCGAAGTCGCAGTCCGTGACGCGGATGATCGCCGGGTGGTCGAGCTGCCGGAGTACCTGCGCCTCGGCGAAGACGTCGTCCATGTCGCGGTCGAGATCCTCCGCCAGCAGCGACTTGACGACGACGTCGGTCTTGAGCCGGCGGTGCCGGCAGCGGAACGCGACGCCGAAGCCGCCCGCGCCGAGGATCGCGGTCGGCTGGTACTTGTCCACCGGGAACGGCAGGAACCGGTCCCGGTCGAGGCGGACCGCCTCCAGCAGCTCGGCCAGGGCGATCGGCCAGTCGCGCTGCTCCAGGGCGGCGCGGTAGGCGTTGTGGTGCGCCTCGGCCTGGGCCTTCTCGTCGCCACGGACGAGGACTGCGACGGCGGCGAAATCCTTCTGGGCGTCCTCGAAGTCGCCGGCGGCGACCTCCAGGGTGCCGATCGCGTTGAGGAGCGCCGGCCGGGCGTCGCGCTGCTTCGCGGGCAGGGCCCGATAGCGGGCGACGAGATCCTTCACGAGGCGGCGCTCGTTGTCGGTACGGATCGAAAGGCTGTCGCCGGGCCGCACCTCGCGCTGCAGCAGGTCGAGCTTGTTCTGCAGCTGGAGGACCGCCTGGTAGACGTCGCCGACGGCCTGGCCCTGGCGGCGCTGCTCCGCCTGGAGGTCGAGCACGGCCCCGTGCGTCGCGGCGGCCGTCTCGGCGACGGTGGCGAGCGTCGTCTGGACGGCGTCGAACTCCTCGGTGAGCAGGTCGTTCAGCGCGGCGAAGTTCGCTTCCTGGGCGGTCTTGATCCCCTCCAGGTGAGCGAAGGCGAGGCCCTGGAACAGGGCCGGGTCGTCCTCGACGCAGCGGCGGAAGAAGTACCGCGCCGCCAGGGTCAGCAGCGGCTCGCCGCGGCCGGGGCGGAGGGCGAGGTACTCGGCCAGGCTCGGGTAGCCGGCGCGGCGGATCGCCGTCGCCATCTGGTCGAGGGCGTCGTACTCCGCCTGGAGCAGTTCCTCCGGCTTGCGGAACCGGGCGAACGCGCCGGTCTGGCGGGCGAGTTCCTCCGGGTCGAGTTTGCCCTGGGTCAGCAGGCCGTCGCGTTCGGCCGCACGGAGTTCGGCGAGCGCCTCGCGGCGGAACGCTTCGCGGCCCTTCGCCTGGGCGAGCGGGCACGCGCCGAGCAGGGGCTGGACCTGCTCGCGGAACGCCTTCTGGTCGCCGCTGGTGAACAGGAGCTTGCACCGGTCCCAGAACGAGTCGCCGGCCAGGGCGACCTCCAGGGCCTTCCACGCCCGGGCGTTGCTCAGCTGCAACGCGACGGACAGGCGCTGGCTCTGGTCGATGAAGTGCCGGGTGAGAAAGCCGGCCACTCCGGCGACGGCGACGTCGCCCGGCGAGACGCCGACGGCCTGGCACGCGCCGCCGATCACCTGGCGGAGCGTCAACGCGGACAGGTTCATCGCGACGTGCATGGCCTTGCCCCGGGTGCGGCGACGGGATAGATCCACCCCGTGGGATTATCGGCCGGATCGCCCCCGATCGCAAGGTCGGCAGCGAACCCACCCGATCCCCGCCGTGTCCGTCGTGGCAGATCCGCTCCCCGTCCCCGGAAAGGAGGGCCTCGTGCTCCGTGTCATCCTCCACCGCGGGGGCCCGCCGTCGGCCTGAGCCCGACCGGCGACCCTCCCCGCGAGCCGTCCCGTGAAACGACCCTCCTTCTCGTGGGGATACTTCAACCGATGTTTGGCGACAAACGACCGTCGCGAAAGACGCTGCAACTGTGCAGCCAGGTGGCCGAGACCCTGAGCATGGTCCTGGCCGAGATGCCCGACGACGTCCTGCGCGACCTCATGGTCGAGGACGTCCGGCCCGCCCCGGACGCGTCGCAACTGCTCGTGACGCTGCGGCCCGCGCCGTCGGCGGTGCTCTTCAGCGCGGCCCGGGCCCAGGAGGCGCTCCAGGCCGCGGCTAAGGACATCCGCCTGGAGGTCGCCGGGGCGATCAACCGGCGGCGGGCCCCGACCCTGATTTTCCGGGTGCTCGACCCCGGCAGCGAGCGGACCGAGTGACCGCGCGCCGTCTATAATGCCAGCAAGCGCCCTGCGTTTCGCGGGGCGTTCCTTTTTCGCAGCGAGACCGACACCGTGGCTCCGACCGACCCGCCGCGCGCCGACCAGCTCGTGACGTTCCCGAACCAGTACCCCGACCGGGAGTACACCGTCGAGATCGTGTGCCCCGAGTTCACCCACGTCTGCCCAATGACCGGCCAGCCGGACTTCGGCACGATCACGTTCACCTACGTGCCGGGGCCGCTGATCGTCGAGCTGAAGTCGCTCAAGCTCTATCTCCAGCGCTATCGCAACCTCGGCATCTTCTACGAGGTTCTCGTCAACCGGCTGCTGGACGACTTCGTCCAGGCGTGCCGGCCGCGGCGCTGCACCGTCGTCGCCCGGATGACGCCGCGCGGCGGCATCTCGTCGGTGCTGACGGCGACGTCCGGCTGAACTGCGGGTACGATACCCCCGAGAATCAGCCACCCCTCGGAGGCTCGCCATGCGTCCGCTCTGCTTCGCGCTCCTGCTCGCCACGCCGGCCGTCGCCGACACCGGGCCGTGGGACGTCAAGGCCCTGTCCCAGGCCCCGAAGGTGACCGTCCTCAAGGAGGAGCCCGGCCTCGTCACACTGACGTATTTTAACGTCCCGTACCAGGGCAAGCCGACGCAGGTCTTCGCGTACCTGGCGACGCCGCGAGAGGGAGCCGGACCGTTCCCGGCGATGGTCCTCGTCCACGGCGGCGGCGGGACGGCGTTCCGCGAGTGGGCCGAGCTGTGGGCGAAGCGCGGCTACGTCGCCCTGGCGATGGACCTCGCTGGGGCGACGCCGGACAAGACGCGCCTGCCCGACGGCGGGCCGCCGCAGGACGACGCGACCAAGTTCAAGGACGGCCCCGTTGCCGATGCCTGGAGCTACCACGCCGTCGCCGCGGTGATCTACGGCGTCTCGCTGTTGCGCGAGCGGAAGGAGGTCGATCCGGAACGGGTCGGCATCACCGGCATCTCGTGGGGCGGCTACCTGACCTGCATCGTCGCCGGCCTCGACGCCCGGCTCAAGGTCGCCGTCCCGGTCTACGGCTGCGGCTTCCTCGGCCACAACAGCGTCTGGAAGCCACGTCACTTCGACACCTGGCCGGCCGAGCGCCGCGACGCCTGGCTGAAGAACTTCGGCCCGGAGCGCTTCGTCGGCCAGGCGAAGATGCCCGTCCTGTTCGTCAACGGCACGAACGACTTCGCCTACCCGCTCGACAGCTACCAGCTCACCTACCGCCTCGTCGGCAACCGGACGCTGGCGATCACCAAGGAGTTGCCACACTCGCACCCGGCCGGGTGGAAGCCGGCCGAGATCGGGGCGTTCGTCGATCAGCACCTGAAGAAAGGCCCTGCCCTGGCGATGGTCGGCAAGCCGCAGTGCGAGGCCGGCAAAGTGCTCGTCCCGTTCACCGCCGGCGGCTCGCCGGTCAAGAGCGCCCAGCTCGTCTACACGACCGACGAGGGCGAATGGCAGAAGCGGAAGTGGCACACTATCGACCTGAAGGTCGAGGCCGGCCGGGTCGCCGCCGAGCTGCCGGCCGGTCGGCCGATCGTCTGGTTCGTGACGGTCACCGACGAGCGGGGACTCACCGTCAGCACGGAACACGAGGAGGTGAAATAGCCCCCAGCCGGGCCACGAGGTCGGCGACGAGGCCGGCGTCGGTGCCGTCGATGCGGTCCTCCGTCGGCAGCACCGCCGCCCCGAAGCGGACCTGCGGCCGACCCGCCGCCGACGGCTCCACGACCGGCGAGCGCAGCGAGGCGTGGACCGCGACGCAGCCGGTCCGGGCGACCACGTCCGCGACGGTGAAGCGGTTGACGCCGCCGGCCGGGATGACATCGATCCGGTCGGCCCCCCGCTCGATCATCGACCGAATGAGGCCGACGCCGTTGTAGGCCGTCGCCTCCTGGCCGCTCGTCAGGAGACGGCGAACGCCGAGGTCGATCAGTTCGTCCAGAGCGACGAGCGGCTCCGGCGTCAGGTCGAAGGCGCGGTGACAGACGATCGGCACCGCCCCCGCCTGGCGCACGAGGACCGCCATCCGGCCGCGGTCGAGCCGGCCGTCCGGCAGCAGGACGCCGACGGCGATCCCGGCGACCCCAGCCGCGAGCAGGTCGTCCAGGTCGCGGCGCATCGCGGCGAACTCGGCGGCGTCGTAGGCGCACCCGCCGGGCCGCGGCCGGAGCATGGCGACGACCGGCAACGCCGTCACGGCGAGCACCTCGGCGACGAGGCCGCGCGTCGGCGTCAGGCCGCCGACAGCCAGGCCGGCGTTCAATTCCAGCCGGGCCGCCCCGCCCTGCTCCGCCGCCCGGGCGTCCGCCACCCCGGCGACACACACCTCCAGCGCGACCGCCATCCGCACGCCTCCCGCACAGTCCCGTGTGCCGTTCCGCACGACCCGCCGCCAGCTTATGCAGAAAACTCCCCGCCGGCGCGATTTCCGTCCGCCGGCGCGCCGCGTGCAGAAGAGTAAGATTAGCCGGGGGTGGGGGGCGAGATGCGACGGGGTCGCCCGCTCATACCCCGGCTGACTTTCTTTTTGGAGGCGGCCATGCACCCGGAACGACTCCTCGCCGACCTCGCCCGCCCCGAGGCGTATCCGCACCCGGCCGACGCGGTCGAGGTGGTCCAGACGCACATCTCGCTCGTCTTCCTGGCCGGCGATCACGTCTGGAAGGTGAAGAAGCCGGTCTCCCTCGGCTTCCTCGACTTCGGCACACTCGCGAAGCGCGAGTTCTACTGTCACGAGGAGGTGCGCCTCAACCGCCGCCTCGCCGCGGACGTCTACCTCGGCGTCGAACCGATCACTGAGCAGGCCGGACGCCTACGCTTCGGCGGCGATGGCCCGCCCGTCGAGTGGGCCGTACACATGCGCCGCCTCGCCGCCGACCGGACGTTCGACGCCCTCCTCGCGCGCGACGCCCTGACGCCGGCGCTGCTGGGACGGCTGGCCGTGACGCTGGCCGATTTCTACCGCCGGTTCCCCGCCGGCCCCGACGAGGCGGCCCACGGCTCGTTCGAGGCGGTGGCCGCCAACGCCCTGGAGAATTACCTCCAGGCGGCGGGGCAGGTCGGCCGGACGGTCGAACCCGCCGTGTTCGAGCGGCTCCGTCGCCGCACCGAGGCGGAACTGGAACACCTCGGCCCCGCCTTTACCCGACGGCACGACCTGGGCCGGGTTCGGGCGATTCATGGCGACCTGCGGCTCGACCATGTCTACCATGAAGAGGGGCCGGACGGCGGCCGCCTGCTCCTGATCGACTGCGTCGAGTTCGGCGACCGGCTCCGGTTCGGCGACCCGGCCGCCGACCTGGCGTTCCTGGTCATGGACCTGGCGCGGCACGGCCGGCGCGACCTGGGCAAGGCCCTGATCGACGCCTACGTCGCGGCGGCGGACGACCCCGAGGTGCGCGACCTGATCGACTTTTACGCCGGGTATCGGGCGGTCGTACGGGCGAAGGTCGCCGGGATGAAGGCGGCCGAACCTGAGGTGCCGCCGGCTGAGCGCGACCGGGCACGGACCGACGCCGCGGCGCACTGGCTCCTCGCGGCGACGTTCCTCGAACCGCCGGCGCGCCGCCCGTGCCTGGTCCTGGTCGGCGGCCTCCCCGGCAGCGGGAAATCGACCCTGGCACGCGGCCTCGCCGAAGCGAGCGGCTTCGCGGTGGTCCGCAGCGACGTCGTCCGCAAGGAGTTGGCGACCGGGGCCGACCTGTACTCCGCGGCGTGGACGGAACGCACCTACGCCGAATGCCTGGAGCGGGCCCGCCGTCTGCTGCGACAGGGGCGGCGCGTCGTCCTCGACGCGTCGTTCCGGTCGGAGGACCACCGGCTGCGGGCGGTCGCCCTCGGCCGTGACCTCGGCGTGCCGGTGCGCCTTCTGTTCGCCGAGGTGTCCGACGCCGTCGCCCGCGCCCGGCTGGCCAGCCGCCACGGCGACGCCTCCGACGCGGATTGGGACGTGCGCCGCCGGCTCGCCGCGGCGTGGGAGCCGACCGGGCCGGTAACTGGGCGGCTCGCCGACCGTCTCAACCTGGAGGGGAGCCCCGCCGAGGGGGCCGCCCTCGCGTTGCGGGCCCTGGCGGCGGCCGACCTGGAGGTGGACGGATGCCCGAACCCTGGAACGAACCCGAGCGGAAGGTCACCCCCGAGTCCGCCTTCCTGAACAGGCGGGCGCTGCTCCGCGCCCTCGGCTGGACGGGCGGCCTCGCCCTCGTCGGCGGCGCGGCGGCGTACTACCTCGGCGACTGGTCCGGCGACGCCGACGTCCTCGCCACCGGCCTGGTGCTCGACGCGCCGGGGGCGGACCTCTACCCGGCGGCCCGCGACGCCGCGTTCGCCGACGCCGGCCGGCCGATGACCGGCGAGGCGGCCGCGGCGCGGTACTGCAACTTCTACGAGTTCAGCGGCGGCAAGGCGGTCTACAAGCTCGTCGCCGGCTTCAACCCCGTGCCGTGGGCCGTCGAGGTGACCGGCCTCGTCCGCCGGCCGCGCACCTACGACCTGGACGACCTCGTCCGGGCGTTCCCGCTCCGAGAGCGCGTCTATCGCCACCGCTGCGTCGAGGCTTGGGCGATGGTCGTCCCGTGGTCCGGCATCCCGCTCGCCGACCTGCTCAAAGCCGCCGACCCACTGCCGGAGGCGACGCACGTCCGGTTCGTCTCGTTCGACCGTCCGCGTTCCGGCTGGCTGGAGGGCCGCTACCCCTGGCCATACACCGAGGGCCTCACCCTCCTTGAGGCGATGAACCCGCTCGCGTTCGTCGCCACTGGCGTCTACGGCAAGCCGCTCCGCAAGCAGCACGGCGCGCCGGTCCGCCTGGTCGTCCCGTGGAAGTACGGCTTCAAGGGCGGCAAGTCGCTCGTCCGGATCGAGCTGACGGCGTCGCGGCCGGCGACGTTCTGGAACACGGCCATGCCGCACGAGTACGGCTTCGAGGCCAACGTCGACCCGAACGTGCCGCACCCGCGCTGGAGCCAGCGCACCGAGCGCATGCTCGGCACCGGCGACGTGCATCCGACCCGGGTCTACAACGGCTACGGCGAGTGGGTCGCCGGGCTGTATTGAGCCCGGTCAATCCACCTCGAAGGCAAACGTGTTCGCCTCGGCCTTCTTGACGGTCGCCTTGAGGATCGGCTTCTGCGGGTTGGCGTATTTCTCCTTGACGAGGAGGGCCCCGCCCGCGCCGCCGTCGCCGAGGGCGAGCTTGACCCCCTTCGCCTTGCCGCGCCACTCGACCGTGACGCCGTAGTCGCCTTCTGGCGCGCCGTCGTCAGCGGCATACGTCGTCAGGGTGAAGGAGCCGTCCTCGCCGACGGTGGCGAACGGCTTGCCGCCGATGCGCTTCTCCAGGCCGGCGTCGGCCGGGTGGAAGACGACCAGCGCCCCGACCGGCGGGGTCGTCTTGTTGAAGGCGACCTTGCCGGTGACGGGGACGGTCGCCGGCTTGCCGTTACCGCAGCCGGCCGCGGCGAGCAGGGCGGCGAACGCGAGGACGCGACGCATCATGTCAGGCTCCGGGTCAGTCGGTGGTCGGCGACGTCTCGGCCGGGGTAAGGCCGCCGCCCTGGGCGGTGATCAGGGCGGCGTAGTTCTGCGGCGAGATGGTCTCGGTGACGAATCGGACCGACCCGTCCGCGAAGACGTGCATCGCCCCGCCGGTGTGGAAGCTGTACGTCTCGTTGTCGTTGTCGCAGTTGATGACGCAGTTCCCGCGGCCGGTGCTTGTCGGCGGGCTGACGGCCGTGTTGACGGTGACGCCGTCCAGGCCGTAGTCCGACTCGTGGTCGCCCCAGCCGCCGTCGTTGCGCGTCCCCTGCGAGACGAGCCGGCCCTTGATCCAGCGGTCCGGCCGGCCGGCGTCCTCGCAGAGCAGGATCGTGTTCGACGTGCCGTCCGTCACCTGGACGATGCGGTACGGCTCCAGGTTCGGGTAGCCGACCAGGGCCGCCCCGGTCCCGCGGATCATCGGCCGCATCGCGCTCCACGTCGCGAGCTGGGTCGTCCCGGCCGGGTAGCCGAACAGGGTGATCGACCCCTGGTTGATCGAGCTGTTCGTCGCGTAGTCGCTCGGGGCGGTGCGGATGTTCGGGATCGTCAGCGGCCCGAATGAGAAGCTGGTCACGCACTCGGTGCCGTCGGTCCGCGGCGTCGCCGGGCACTGGAAGGTCTTGACCGGGGTCCGGATCGCCGCCTGGTTGTTCGGCGTCCCGGGGACGACCGCCGGCGAGGAGCAGTACGGGAAGCGGAGGTCGTACTGCTTGAAGAGGTTGTCCTGCTCGATGTACGGCAGGAGGTTGACCGCCCACGAGTGGACGATGCCCGGGTAAGGGAAGCCCGGCGTCCCCGGCGAGCCGGCGTTGATCGCCAGCTCGACGACGATGCTCGGCGGCAGGGTGCTGCTATACACCCCGGCGTAGTTGTGGGCGGCGAGGCCGAGCTGCTTGAGGTTGTTGGCGCACTGGCTGCGGGCCGCCGCGTCGCGCACCTTTTGGACGGCAGGCAGCAAGAGGCCGATCAGGATGGCGATGATGGCGATGACGACGAGCAACTCGATCAGCGTGAACCCAGGGCGGCGGCGGGTCGGTCGCATGGTCGGCTCCGGGACGGAGGGAAAACAGAGGGCCTACCAATGTGATAACGCCGGGGCGGCTGCTTGCGAGGGAGGCCACAAAAGGCTCGCCGAAACATCACGCACCGTTCACAAACCCGGCGTCGGCCTTGCGACGCCGACAGGGCAGCGATACACCAACAGCAGGAGGTAGCCGTCATGCTCGCCGCCGATCCGTCTCCTGGTCGGGTGCTCTGGCCGCTCGTCCCGGGACTGGTGTTCGTCGCCCTGATCGGGACCGTCCTGGCGACGCGATGGCAAGCGCCATCGACCCCGGTCGAGGAGGCGAGGGCCGCCCTCGACGAGACGAACCCAGGGACGCGCGCCCAACTCCTGGGCGCGATGCAAAAGAAGCTCCGCAACGACGAGAACGTCGCGATGGACCCGGACCTGGCCCTGGAGGTGCTCGGCCGGCTTGACCGGCTCGACGCCCGGTGGACGCCGCGCGAGGAGGCCTTCGCCAGGCGGCTGCCCGGTCTAAACCCCGAGGAGGCCGAGCGCGAGCGGGCCGTCCTCGCCGGCGACCGCGACTACTACGCCGACCTAGTCGCGACCCTGTCGGCGTCGCTGGTGCCGGTCGGCCTGCCGCTCCTGCGCGAGCTGGCCGAAGGACAGCCGGCGATCGAGCCGGTCGCCCTGGCCCATCGGCGGCGCGTCGCGATCAACGGGTTGGCGACCCTGGGCGAGAGCCTCCAGCGCTGGCGGAAGCTGCCGCCGGACGACCTGGAGGCGCTGGCCCGCTTCCTGGCGAACGAGCCGAGGAAGGGCCGCGTCGGCGAAGGGCTCCAGGCGGCGGCCGGCTACCTCGGCTCGCTCCGGGCCGGCCGGCCGGACCTCGCCGGCCTGGAACGGACGCTCGCTGCCTGCGCCGCCGACACGGACCCGGTCCTCCGCGAGGGGGCGGCGTACTGCGCGCGGTACTGGTCCGGCACCGCCGCCCAGGACGAGGCGATCGACAAGACGCTCCTCGGCCTGCTCGACGACGACGGCCGCGGCCAGGAGCTGCGTGCGCTGAAGCCGTCGGGCGGCAAGGAGCCCCGCGACGGGCCGCGCGAGGTCGAGGCCCAGCCGGGCTTCCTCGTCCAGGCCCACGCCGCGATGGCCCTCGCCTGGCGCGGCAGTCCGCAGGTCCAGGTCGATCGCCTGCGAGCCCTGCTCGACATCGAACATCTCAAGGCGATGCTCGTTGTCGAGGCCGCCGACCGCAAGCGCCAGCCGAACGAGCCGCGCATCCTCGACCTGCTCCAGGGGGCGTTGCGGGCGACGGTCCAACTGCACCAGAAGTCGCCCCAGACGGACATCACGCCGCTGCGTGCGGCGATCACCCGCCTGGAGTCGCACTCCATCCCGGCGGTGCAGCAGCCGGCGGCGGCGGCGAAGGCGGCCCTGGAAGGGAAGGCCGCCCCGTGAGCCGCGTCCGCGTCAAGGTCTGCGGCCTGACCCGGGCCGACGACGTCGCCGCCGCCGTCGCGGCCGGGGCGGACGCCCTCGGCTTCAACTTCTACCCGCCGTCCCCGCGGTCGATCACCCCGGAGATGGCCGCCGACCTGATCGCCCTCGTGCCGGCCTTCGTCGAGCCGGTAGCTGTGTGCGTCGATCCGGAGCCGGCGTGGCTGGAGAGATGGTTGCCCGCCCTGCCCCGACTGCGGGCGCTGCAGTGGCATGGCGAGCCGCCGCTGCCGGCGGACGTGCCGTTTCCGCTGATCCCGGCCTTCCGCGTGCGCGACGCGGCGAGCGTGGCGGCGATCCGGGCGTACCTCGACCGCTGCGGCGAGCGCCGGCCGCCGGCGGTGCTGGTCGATGCCCACGTCGCCGGCCTGCACGGCGGAACGGGTCGGACGGCCCCGTGGGAGTTGCTCGCGGAGGTGGACTTCGGCCTGCCGCTGATCCTTGCCGGCGGCCTGACGCCGGACAACGTCGCCGAGGCGGTGCGCGTCGTCCGGCCGTTCGCGGTCGATGTGGCGAGCGGCGTGGAGAGTTCACCCGGCGTCAAGGACGCCGGCAAGATGCGCGCCTTCGTCGCCGCGGTTCACAGCTGACCACCTGACAGGCCGAGGATTTGTCCGGAGACGAACGCCGCCCCCGGCGACAATAGATGTTCGACCATCGCGCTCACGTCCTCGGACGTGCAGACGCGGCCGAGCGGCACGCGCGCCGCCTCGACCTTGCGCTGGCGGTCGTCGGTGCGGGCATTGATGCCGACCGCCAGGAACGACGGGCACACGGCGTTGACCGTCACCTGCCGGCGGGCCATCTCCGGGGCCAGCAGGCGCACCGTCCCCTCCAGCACGTTCTTGCCCAGCGAGTACGCCGCCAGGTTGAACGCCGGCTTCGCGCTGCCGACGATCGAGCCGAGCGCGACGACCCGGCCGCCGCCGTCGCCGACGCGGGCGAAGAGCAGACGGGCGAGCCGGATCAGGTGCGCGCCGCCGAAGTCGAGCTGCTGCCGCAGCACGTCGTCGGGGCACTGCAGCAGCCCGCCGTGCGGCATGCCCGGCCACGCGGCATGGACCACGCCGTACAGCGGCCGGCCGGCCAGGGCCGCCTCGACGTCCGCCTCCAGCGACGGGCCGCCGAGGTCGGCGCGCACCGGCACGACATTCGACAGGGCGAGGAGGTCGTCGGCGAGCGCGCCGCGGTGGCTCAACGCCAAAACGGTGTACCGCGCCGCCAGCGCCCGCGCCAGGGCCTCGCCGACGCCGCCGGACGCGCCGGTAAGGAGGACGACCGGCCCGCCGGACGTCGCGACCGTGGCCGCCGGCTCCGGCTCGACGGCGACGCCGCGCGCCTCGTGCAGGGTGAAGCCGAGCACCACTTCGGCGGTCGGCGTCCGCGTCGCCGCCTCGACGACGGCGACGCGCAGCTGGCCGGCGTTCCGGGGCCGGTCCCAGGCCGTCACCTCGCCGCGGACGACGACCCGGCACGGGAAGAACAGCGGCGACGGGAACCGGGCGTTGACCGACCCGAGCAGCACGCGCCGCCCCGGTAGGTGCATCCCGATCAGGGCCGACGCCAGGCCGACCTGGAACGCCCCGTGCGCGATGCGCCGGCCGTAGTTGCTCGCCGCGGCGTAGGCCGGATCGACGTGGAGCGGGTTGGCGTCGCCGCTGTTGCGTGCGAACTCGAGCACGTCCGCCTCGGTCACGCCGCGCTCGAACTCGGCGCGCAGGCCGACGCGCAGGTCGTCCGCGCCCCAGGTCGCCGCCTCAGGAAACATGGGCGAGCTGCTCGGCGAGGTAGTCGAGGATCAGCTCGAACGACACGAACCGGGTCAGCTCCTCCAGCGGCACCTGGATCGCGAACTCCTCCTGGATGACGGTCACCAGGGTGATCGTGCCGAGCGAGTCCCAGTTCCCGACGGAGGTGATCGCCGCGAGGGGCACCTCCGGCTCGGTCAGCTCGGGGAAGACGGTGAGAAAGCACCCGGTCAGCCGACGGCGCAGGTCATCCATGAACCGGCTCCTTGATCTGGTGGAACAGAGGCGGGCAGACGGCGGCGAAGCGGTCCCGGCCGAGCGTGAGCCCCGGCTGGGGCGGCTGTCCGACGAGGCCGGCGAGAAACTCCCGCACCGGGCCGTTGCGCGGCGTTGCGACGAAGTCGAACGCGATCGACTCGACGCCGAACCGCTCGAATAGGTACGCCAGGCAGCCGTGCTCGATCCGCCGCGAGAACGCCCGGCAGCTGAGGACCCAGGTATCGACGACGAGCCGGTCGCCGTCGCGCCGGCCGCCGAGGACGGCGATCTTGCCAAGCGGGCCGAACTTGTCCTTGTACGAGACGACGAGCAGGATGCCGCACGTCCGGTCGCGGTACGCCTGCCACTCGCCGGCGTCGAAGCGCCGGCCGTTGAGGTTGAACTGGTTCGTCTTGTTGACCAGCTCCAGGGCCCGCTCGGCCGGCGGCTCCTCGTCGAGGTCGAACGTCAGCTCGGCCTCGACGCCGCGCAGGAAGGCGTCCCGGTCGCGGGACGCGTCGACCGCGTCGTCGAACGCGGCGGCCTGGCGCAGGCTGTCGAGCCGGAGGCGGTCCTCGTCGCGCACCGCCGATTTGCCGAACAGGTCGCGCAGCCGGCCGAGCAGGGCGTAGACCTCGGCGTCGCTGCCGCGGGGGAAGCGGATCGCCTCGATCGCCGGGTGGGCCGCCTGGACCTCGGCCAGCTCGAGCGGGCTGTCGTCGACGAAGACGACGCTGTCGGCGGCGACGTTCCAGGCGCGGAGGATGCGGTCGACCGAGCCGGACTTCGGCTCCCAGTGGGCCTCGACCGGGAAGACGGACTCCGGCCGGAGGAGCAGGTCGCCGCGCCGGAACGCCTCGGCGACGCGGGCCGGGTCGTTCTTCGTCGCGACGGCGAGGAGGGTGCCCGAGTCGGCCAGCGACTGGAGCAGTTGCTGGTAGAGGGCGTGGGCCTGGCTGCGGCGGTCGAGATCCCACGACACGCCGGCCGGGCCGACCTCGCCGAGCAGGCCGGCCCAGAGGGTGTCGTCCAGGTCGGTGATGAGCCCCTTCTTCGGGGCCGGCGGCAGGAGCAGGCACGCGAGCAACTCGGCGACTGCAGAAGCGTGTGGCGTCTGGTAGGGGAAACCGGCCCCGAACTCACCGCGCACGTCGAGGCGGTTGGTCGGCGGCGATTCGTGATCGAGCCGGCGCGCGTTGACGAGGCGGACGTTCGGCAGTCGGGCCAGTTCCGCAGCGAGAGTGGCAACGCGGGCGGTCAGGAGGGCCTCGAACTCGGAGTCGAGCCAGCCGGGCGTAAACGCGATCGGCGGCAGCGGCAGCGTCGGCAGGCAGACCGCGACCGGGCCGTGGCCGGCGGCGCGGGCGACGGCGTGCGCGTAGCGGTCCGCCTGGGCATCGACGGTGAGGAGGACGTCCGGCAGGGCGTCCGGCGACCAGCCGCCGGTGAGGCGCAGGCCGAGGCGCGGGTCGAGGTCGGGCCACTCGACGACGAGCGCCGTCGCGTCGGCGTCCGGGGCGAGGCGGTCCAGGTTACCGAGGCCGTCGCCGTAGACGCCGGTGGCGACGGCGACGACGCGGTCCGGGCCGCGCGCCCGCAGCTGGGCGGTCAGGAAGACCTGGAGGTGGTGCGCGGTGAAGCCGCACGCCAGGCCGACGCGCAGAGGCCGGCCCCCGGACGGGGGCGGGGCCTGCGCGAGCTTCAATGCCTCGGTGAGTTTCATCCCGTCGCGACCTCCTGTCGGCGAATCTCGGTGTGGGGCGGACGGTCAGGCGTAGCGGCCGAGGAAGGCGCACTGCACCGTCCAGCGGAAGGCGTCGATCTCCTGCGGCACCGGGAAGCGCGTCAGTGACAGCGGCGAGTCACTGCCGACGACCGGCCCCGGCGTCGTCGTGACGGCCGTCTCGTAACCGGCCTCGGCGCAGACGGCGACGGTCGCCTCGGTCCAGTGCGGCTGGAGGCGAGGCGACGGGTACGAGAAGTGCCGGACCGGCGCGCCGAGTTCCTCCTCCAGGCGGCGCTTCGACTCGACGAGTTCGCGGCGCTGGTCGTCCGGGGCGGCCTGGGCGACGTTCGGGTGGCTGAGCGTGTGCGAGCCGACCGTGTGGCCGCGGCGGTGCAGGTCGCGCACCTCGTCCCAGGTCATCATCAGCCGGCCCGGCGGCGCGAACGGCGGCGCGTCGAGCGCCCGCTCGGTTTCGTCCAGGAAGGCGAGCTGTGCCTCACCGACCAGGCCGGTGCAGCGCCCGGCGGCGATGGCGTAGGCCCCGGCGCGCTGGTCGTCGTCCAGCCGGGGCGCGGCGGCGAACGCGCTCTTGAGCCGACAGAACCACGGCAGGGCCTGGCGCTCGACGCAGTCCACGGTGATGTAGAAGACGCCTTTGATGCCGCAGTCGTCGAGGATCGGCCTGGCGACGGCGTGGTTGTCGCGGTAGCCGTCGTCGAACGTGACGAGGACGCCGCGATCGGGCAGCGGCCTTCCGGTGCGCAGCGCGTCGGCGACATCGTCCAGCGTAATCGGTTGATAGTCCGCGGCGAGCCAGCGCATCTGGGCGGCGAAATCGTCCGCGCCGTGGACGATGCCGGGGCCGATCACCTCGCCGGCAGCCGGGTCGTCCGTGACGGAGTGGTAGCGCAGGAGGACGACCCGGGCGGACAGCAGCCGCCGGCACAGGGACAGGAGCCGGGTCGAGACGAGTCCCTTCTTGACCCACGTCTTGCAAGCCGCCAGCACGGGTGCGCCTCCCTGCGAGTCCGTTCAAAGGTGCGCGGCCGATCAAGTTCGCCCATCATGCCCGAAGCGGTTCGGCGGTGTCAAGCGAACCTCCGAGCGGCGCGGCGACCTGGTCGAGGAACGGCGCGCGCAGGTCGTTGTCGCCCCAGGCGAGGTTGACCAGCCACGTCGCGGCGTCCGGCGGCAGATCGACCTTGCCGCTGGCCGCGCCGACGGCGAGCGGTCGCTCCGCTCCGTGGACGCGGAAGCCGAACCGCTCGTAGACCGCCGCCATGCCGGGGTGACTACACGCCAGCCGGACCTCGCGCGATCCGGCCGACATCGCGTCCAGGCTGAGCAGGACGCCGTGGGCGAGCGCCGTCGCGTCGTCTCCTTCGCAATGGGCGACGACCACCTCGTCCGGCGCGTCGCGGAGGACGACGTACCCGAACGCCCTGCCGTGCTTCGACAGGCGGAACACGCGATACCGCGCGAACGACAGCCAGGTGTTGTACCGCCAGTTCGCGTACTCGGCCGTCGGGGCGAACCGGAACGCGAACGGCGAGGTACGCGGCGGCATGTCCCCGTCGATCCGGTCTACCTCGCGGACGGCTATACCGTCCCGGACAGTGCGCGGCAGGCGGCGGACGCGGCTCGCGACCCCGGCCCGAGGCACGCTTGCCAGGAGGCCCTTGGCCCAGCGCTTCCAGAGCGGCTCGGTTGCGCCGACGCGGTAGCGCCGGTTCAGGGCGTAGACCTTCACGCCGGGGAAGTAGGTCCACCGCTGGCGGCGGAGGATCGCGTGCGTGTCGGGGCTGCCGCCGAAGACGAGTCCGAGCGGCGACGACTTCATCCAGTGGAGGTAGAGCAGCCCGCCGACGCCGGGCTGGCCGGCATGGAAGTTCGTCGCGAACGTCAGTTCGCGGTGCCCGTCGCCGCAGGCGAAGCGCATCCGGTCGAGGCCGATCAGGCCGACGATCGCGTCGGCGGCGTCGCGGACGAGGTGCAGCCGAGACCACGGTCCTCCGGCGTAGTAGTGATCGACGTACGGCCGATGGCACAGGCTCGCCACGCCGAGCTTCGTCGCGGCGACGCGGAGGGAATCGAAGTCGGCGGGGGTGTACTCGACCGACCGCACGGGTGGCACTCCTTTGCACGCCAATCGGGGGAACGTCCGTGTGGGGCAAGGGTAGCAGCCGGGCCGAGCCGGCGACAACCCCAAAAGGCCCGCCCCGTGGTCGCGGGTGGCCGAATCCCTAGAAAGATCCCCATTCGTCCCAGTGGAGTTGAGGCCCGTCCCGACGGACGGGAGAGATGCAATGACGACGGCGACCCAGGCCCGGTGCGACATCAAGGACCCGAAGCTGGCCAGCGCGGGGAAGAAGCGCATCCTGTGGGCCGACAACGACATGCCGGTTCTGGCCAGCGTCCGCGAGCGCTTCCTGAAGGAGAAGCCCCTCGCCGGGATGAAGATGTCCGCCTGCCTGCACGTCACGGCCGAGACGGCCAACCTGGCGCGCACCCTCCAGGCCGGCGGGGCCGACCTCGTCCTGATCGCGTCGAACCCGCTCTCCACCCAGGACGACGTCGCCGCGAGCCTCGTCCAGGACTTCGGCATCGCCGTCCACGCCATCCGCGGCGAGGACAACGAGACGTACTACCGCCACATCGTCGCCGCGCTCGAGCACGAGCCGCACGTCACCATGGACGACGGGGCCGACCTCGTCTCGGCGATGATCTTCGTCGCGCTGGAGCGGCTCGACGACGTCCACGCCCAGGTCCGCGCCTGGGCCCAGAAGCTGACGCCGGCCGAGCGCAAGGCGCGCATCGCCAACGTGGTCGGCAGCATGGAGGAGACGACGACCGGCGTGACGCGCCTGCGGGCGATGGAGCGCGACGGCGTGCTCCAGTTCCCGGTCATCTCCGTCAACGACGCGAAGACGAAGCACTTCTTCGACAACCGCTACGGCACCGGCCAGAGCACGCTCGACGGCGTCATCCGGGCGACGAACATCCTGCTCGCCGGCCGGACGATCGTCATCGCCGGCTACGGCTGGTGCGGCAAGGGCGTCGCCTCGCGCGCCCGCGGCCTCGGCGCGAACGTCATCGTCACCGAGGTCGACCCGGTCGCGGCCTTGGAGGCGGCGATGGACGGCTTCCGCGTCGCGCCGATGGCGGAGGCGGCGGCGGTCGGCGACGTGTTCATCACGGTGACGGGCAATAAGCACGTCATCCGCGGCGAGCACTTCAAGGCGATGAAGGACGGGGCGATCGTCTGCAACAGCGGCCACTTCGACATCGAGCTGGAGCTGCCGGCCCTCAAGGCCGAGTCGACGAGCGTGACGCAGAACGTCCGCAACAACGTCGACGAGTACAAGACGCGGAGCGGCAAGCGGATCTTCGTCGTCGGCGAGGGCCGGCTGGTGAACCTGGCCGCCGCGGAAGGCCACCCGCCGTCGGTCATGGACATGAGCTTCGCGACGCAGGCCCTGGCGACGGAGTACTGCATCAAGAACAAGGGCAAGCTCGAGGCGAAGGTCTACAACGTGCCGCAGGAGGTCGAGAACCTCATCGCCACGGCGAAGCTCGCGTCGATGGGCATCAACATCGACACGCTCACCGCCGAGCAGATCGCGTACATGAGCGGGTGGGAGCACGGGACGTGATCCGGAGGACACCACTTTCTCCCCGAGCCCCAGGCGTTGCAACGCCTGGGCTTGTGGGGGGGGCTGGGTCACTCCCTCCGGGGCACCATCCCGCTGTAGAGGGGCTGCATCACGACCGGGATCATCTCCGGCGGGATGTTGACCGTCTTCTCGACGATGTAGAACGGCCGGCGCTTCACCTCCTCGAACAGCCGGCCGAGGTACTCGCCGATGACGCCCAGGCTGAACAGCTGGGCGCTCGACAGGAACAGCAGCACCAGGATCGTCGACGTCCAGCCGCGCGCCTGGCGCGGGTTGTAGCCGAGCACGTCCCAGTCCGCGACGTACTGCACCAGGACGAACACCGCCAGGAAGACCGCCAGCGCCCCCAGGGCCAGGCCGGTCAGTGAGATGATCCGCAGCGGCTTGTACGAGAAGTTGATCAGGCCATCCAGCGCCAGGTTGAGCAGCTTGCGGAACGTGTACTTCGGCTCGCCGGCCAGGCGCGCGTGCCGCTCATACGACAGGCCGGTCTGGCGGAAGCCGATCCACGAGCGCAAGCCGCGGATGAATCGGCTCCGCTCCGGCAGTTGGTTCAGCGTGTCCAGCGCCCGCCGATTCATGACGCAGAAGTCGCCCGAGTCGAGCGGGATCGGCACGTGCGACAGCCACGCGAGCAGGCGGTAGAAGAGGAAGTAACACGTCCGCTTGATGATGCCCTCCTTGCGCTGCGTCCGGATCGCGTAGACGACGTCGTAGCCGTCGCGGCACTTGGCGAAGAAGCGGTGCAGTTCCTCCGGCGGGTCTTGCAGGTCGGCGTCCATCACCGCGACGAGGTCGCCGCGGACGAAGTTCAGCCCGGCCGTCACCGCCTGCTGGTGGCCGAAGTTCCGCGACAGAGAGACGACCTTCCAGCGCGGGTCTTTCTTCGCGATCTCTTCGAGGATGGCGAGCGTGTCGTCCTTGCTGCCGTCGTTGACGAGGATGACCTCGTACTCTTCGTTCCACGTCGCCGCCGCGGCGGTGAGGCGGTCGTACAGCGGCCGGAGGCCCTCGCTCTCGTTGTAGGCCGGGATGACGATCGAGATCATGGTGCGTCCTTTCGCTCGAAGACGACCGCCCCGTCCGGGCCGGCCGGGTGACGGACGAAACCGGCCGGCGTCCGCTCGGCCCACCCCGGCCGCCAGAAGGCGAGTTCCGCCGGCGTCAGCAGCACGAAGCGGGCGTGGTACTGCTTCATGTAACCGACGAGCCAGGCGTCGTCGCTGTGCGGGATCGACAGGGCCGGGGCCTTCGTCGCCAGGGTGTAGAAGTACGGATACTGGCCGACGACGACCGGGCCGCCGTGGGCGAGGTCGTCGTCGATCTCGCGGGCGAGGTCGAGATAGGCGGCCCGCTCCGGGCCTTCCGTCGTCATCCGCTGCCAGGCAACCGCGTCGCGGTACGGCACCCAGCCGAGCCAGAAGGCGAGTCCGAGGACGGCGAGCAGGCGGTTCGCCCAGCGGAGGCCGGCACGCTCGTCGTTCCAGGCGCGGAGGGTCTGGACGAGGCCGAACAGCAGCAGCAGCGCGAACAGGACCGAGACGAGGGAGAGGTAGCGGATCTCGAACGTCCACGCCCGCGGGGCGAAGACCAGCACCGAGAAGGCGACGCAGGTCGCCGCGGCGAGGACGGGCAGCGTCCACGGCAGCCGGACGACGGCGGCGAGGGCGAGGACGCCGAGGACGCCGGCCAGCCAGAGGCGGTAGCCGCTCCACTCCGCGACGGCCTGCCGCACGACGCGCGGCACCGCCTGGGCGTAGAAGGCGAGGAACGCCGCCGGCTCGCGGCGCAGGACCGCCCCGGCCGAGGCCGGCTCGTCTGGGCTGTGCCAGTAGCGCTCGACGCTGCCGTCGAAGTCGCGGGCGTGGTAGTCCTGCATCCAGTAATAGCCGGAGTCGCTCCGCAGCGGCGAGCCCCAGACGAGGTGCGTATGCACCAGCCACGGCGACGCGACGACCAGGGCGGCGACGCCGAGGACGACGCACCGAGCGAGGCCCGCCCACACGCCGTACCGGCCGAGCAGGTAGACGCCGATCATCGGCAGAGCCAGCGTCGCCGAGGAGCGCGTCAGCCACGCGAGGCCGAAGGCGACGCCGGCGAGGACGATGGCCGGAATGCCCTCCAGGCGCACCAGGCAGGCGAGGGAAGCGAGCAGGAGCACCAAACAGGTCAGGTCCGGCAGGTACGCCAGCGAGTCCTCGAACAGCGGCGGGAAGAACGCGACCGCGACGGCGAGAAGGCTCCGCACGACGAGCCCCGGCACCCACGGCTTGAGGAGCAGAACAATGACGAGGATGAGCAGGCAGTGCATGACGGCGTTGAAGGCGAACCCGGCCGGGACGACGCCGAGGCCGGTCGTCGCCGAGACGGCGGCGATCAGGGTCGGGTAGAGCGGGTTGGCGTTGTGGAACGGCATCGGCAGCGCCGCCGGCTGGAGGAAGACGAGCCAGTGGGCGTCGTTGACGTAGCCGTTGCCGGCGAGGAGGTTCTCCGCCAGGCGGGCGATGTAGGCCCCGTCGTGGCCGAGGCCGCCGACGGCCGGGTCGTCGGGGACGACGAGCAACCGCGCAACGACGTAGAGGCCGAGCAGGGCCAGGAGCGGCCACGGACGGGACGGTGCGGCGGCATTCATGGTACGCAACTATAGACCGTCCGGGCACCCGTGGCGCGACGGTTCCGGTCCGGCAGCCTGTCGGCCCTGGCGTCGCGGTAGCGATTTCGCTATCGTGAACGGATTGGAGGGATTTGCCGGCATGTTCACCGGGTTGGTCGAGGCCCTGGCCGCCGTGCGCGAGGTGCGGCCGGCCGGCCCCGGATGCGAGCTGACGCTCCAGGCCCCGCCGTTCGTCGGCGAGCTGGCGGTCGGCGACAGCGTCGCCGTCAACGGCGTCTGCCTCACCGTCGTGGCGGCCGACGCCGACGCGGTCCGGTTCCAGGTCGGCCCGGAGACGCTGCGCGTGACGAACCTCGGCGGCCTGATGCCCGGCGACCGCGTCAACCTGGAGCGCTCGCTGCGCTTCGGCGACCGGCTCGACGGTCACCTCGTCCAGGGCCACGTCGATGCCGTCGGCACCGTCGCCCGGGTGACGCCGCGCGGCGACTGGGTGGACATGGACTTCCGCTGCCCGGCAGCGCTGACGGCCCAGATGGCCCCGAAGGGCTCCATCGCCGTGGACGGAATCAGCCTGACCCTGGTCGATGTGGGCGACGGCGGCTTTCGCGTGATGCTCATCCCGCACACGCTCGCCCACACGACGCTCGGCCACAAGGGCGAGGGGGCCGCCGTCAACCTGGAGACCGACATGCTCGCGAAGTACGTCCACAAGGCCCTGCAAGCCCTGGCCCCGGCGGCCGGGCGGACGCCATGACCGACGCGACCTACCCCGACGAGCCGCCCCGGCCGCGCTACCCCGGCCAGGCCCAGACGCTGTCGTACCTGCGCCACCTGTTCATGGAGCGCGGCCTCGAAGCCAAGAGCAAGCTCGGCCAGAACTTCCTCATCGACCTGAACCTGCTCGACATGATCGTCCGTATCGGGAACCCCGGTCCGGAGGACTGCGTCCTCGAGATCGGCACCGGGACGGCGAGCCTGACGTCGCGCCTCGTCGAGCGGGCCGGGGCCGTCCTCAGCGTCGAAATCGACGCCGGGTTCCACCTGCTCGCCAACGAGACGCTCGACCCACGCGACAACCTCGTCCTTCTCCACGCCGACGCCCTCGCCGGCAAGAACGACCTCAACCCGGTCGTCCTCGACGCCCTGCGCGAGCTGATGGCGAAGACCGGCACGAAGCGCGTCAAGCTCATCGCTAACCTGCCCTACGCCGTGGCGACGCCGGTCCTGGCGAACCTGCTGCTGACCGACCTGCCGATCGAGCGCATGGTCGCCCTGACCCAGTGGGAGTTCGCCGTCAAGCTGTGCGCCCCGCCCTCGACGCAGCACTACGCTGCGCTAAGCGTCCTGGTGCAGAGCCTGGCGTACGTCGAGCTGATCCGGCGGGTCAACCCGCGCGTCTTCTACCCGCGGCCGAAGGTCGATTCGGCGATCGTCAAGATCGTGCCGCTCGCGCGGAAGCGCGCCCACGTCGGCGACGTGCTCCGGTTCCGCGTCTTCCTGCGCGACCTGTACACGCACCGGCGGAAGAACCTCCGCGGTGCCCTCGTCGGCATGCAGGGCCGGTCGTGGTCGAAGCAAGAGGTAGACGCCCGGCTCGCGGCGCTCGGCATCGACGGCACCGTGCGCGCGGAGGACCTCGACCTGGAGCAGCACCTGCGCCTGTGCAACGCCTTCGACGGGGCCGACGCCGAAAAGGGGCTCAACCCGCCGGGGGCGGGCGACTCGCCGGACGAGGCGACGCCGTGAGGACCGACGTGTACCTCGTCCCTTTCGACGGGCTGAAACAACTCGCCGGCTCGAAGGACCGCCACGCGCTAGCGACCATCCGAGAGGAACAGGCCGGGATCCTCGCCGACGCGGACGGCCTCCTCGCGGCGGACGCCACGGCCACCTGCGCCGATGCGTTGGCCGAGTTGATCGACGGAAAGGACTTCGGAGCGGGTGCTTCGCCGCGCAACCTGTTCCGCTACCGGTTCGCCCTGGAGGCGATCTGGGCCCACCTGGGCCAATACGCCGGCGAGGTGTGGTGCGAGACGGCCGACGACCTGGACGACGTCTTCGCCGAACTCGGCGTGCCGCTGACGTTCACAGCCCTGGTCGGCGGCGATTCGGTCGTGGCGATCCCGGTGTGGGATGACCTACCCTGCGTCGGGGCGTGGTCACCGGAGCAGGCCGTCGCCGCGTTGCCAGCCGTCGAGGCGATCGACCCGGACGACCTGGAGGTCGACGACGAACTGGGCGAGGGGACCGCCGTACTGCTCGACGCGATCAAGGACGCGGCGGGCCGGCCTGGTTGGGGCGTCGTCGCGATCAGCTTCTGACGGAGGCGGTCATGGCGTCTTGGGACCCACAGCTCTACCTCCGCTTCGCCGACGACCGCACCCGGCCGTCGGCCGACCTCGTCGCCCGCGTCGTCTTGACAGCCCCGCGCCGGATCATCGACCTCGGCTGCGGCCCCGGCAACAGCACCGCCCTCCTGCGCGCCCGCTGGCCGGACGCCGAGGTCGTCGGCCTCGATAGCGACCCGGCCATGCTCGCCACGGCCGAGAAATCCGACCCGGGCGTCCGGTGGGTGCGTGGCGATGCCGGAACCTGGGGCCCGGGCGAGGCGCTCGACCTCGTCTTCTCCAACGCCATGATCCAGTGGCTGCCCGATCATGCCGCGCTGATCCCAAGGCTTTGGCAGGGCGTCGCACCCGGCGGCTCCCTCGCCGTCCAAGTGCCTGTCCATACCCGGTCGCCGCTGCACCAGGCCATCCTCGCCGTCGCCGACAAGCCGCGCTGGCGCGACGCGACTCGCGACGCGCGCGGGGCGATCGTCCACCACGAGGCCGACTTCTACTACGACGTGCTTTGCCAGCTGACGGACCAGATCGACTTGTGGGTGACGGAGTACTGTCACGTCTACGACGGCCCCGAGGCGATCGTGACGTGGATCAAGGGGACCGGCCTGCGGCCCTTCTTGGCGGCGCTGGCGAGCGACGCCGACCGCGAGGCGTTCGAGGCGGCACTGCTGGGGCGGGTGACGGCGTCGTACCCGCGCCGGCGCGACGGCCGGGTGGTCTTCCCGTTCCGCCGACTGTTCTTCGTTGCCTCCCGGGGGTGATCACTCGGCCGCCCGGATCCGTTCCGCCGCCTGTCGGGCGGCCTCCGCGACCACTTCCTCGTCGTCGTCGCAGGCCGACTCGACCAGATCCAGGACCGGCATGGCCAACGCGCCGCACAATCCCAGGCCGTAGAGAGCGAGTGAGCGAGCCGTCCGATCGGTGCTCGACTCGACCAGCTCGGCCAGGACCGGCACCACCTCAGCCGCCGGCTCGATCTGAGCCAGGGCGATCGCCGACCAGCCGCGCACCTTGTCGTCGGGCAGGGCCAGGTACGCGCGCAGGACCGGGACGGCCTCCTTCGCCACGGGGCCGTACGCCCCGAGCACGTCGGCGGCGAATTCGCGGCTGAGCGCGTTGTCGCGCCGCAGGGCCGCGATCACCGGTTCGACGCGCACCGGGCCGACCGCCTTGAGGACGCGCGCCGCCCAGCCGGCCTGCTGATGCTTGCGCAACATGTCGGCCAGGGCGTCGATCGTCTCGTCCGGCACCCAGCCGAGCGACGTCAGGGCGTCCGTCGCCGCCCACGCCTCGTCGTAGCTGTTGGTGTGCTCGAGGATCGTCAGCAGGTACGTGACCACCCAGGGGTCGCGGGCCGGTGGGCCGATGTAGTGCCAGGCGTGGCACAGGGCCGTCTCGACGATCAGGTCGTGCGTCGTCTGCGAGAAGTGGTACAGCAGCTCGATCAGGCGGTCGTCCGGCTCGATCCGCCACATCGTGTAGGCGAGGCGGATCTTGAACGCCGCCGTGAGCGCGTCGCAGAAGCCCTCCAGGCGCGGCAGGCCGTCCGTCCAGGTGAACTGCTCCAGCCGGTCGAGGAAGTCCGGATCGAGCAGGTCCCACAGCCGCGGCAGCGCCGCCTTCGCGTGGGCGGCGTAGTCGCCGAGGTCGGCCAGGAGGGTGTCCCGGCTCGGGAGGCTCCGCGCGTCGGCCGCGGCGAGCAGGTCCACCAGGGCCGGGACGGCGACCTCCGGCGTCAGGGCGTCGCGGTACTTCAACGCCTGTAGCGCGTCCCAGTCGCGGCGCTGCTCCACCTGGCGGACGAGGTCGGCAACCTCCTCCTCCGGCGAGAGGAACTGGTATCGGACCATGTCGCGCGTCTCGTCGGGCAGGTCGATCGACGGGTCGGCCGCGACCTGCCGCAACAGGTCGAGCACCTCCGGGTGGTCGTCCGATAGGGCCACCAGAGCCGTCGCGGCCCGGACGCGGACCTTCTCGTGAGCGGAGCGCAGGTGGCGAGCGACGACCGCCCGACCGGCCGCGACTGCCGGTCCGAAGCGATCCAGGTTCCAGAGGCCGCGTTCGAGCACGTCCGGGTTCGTCTCGACGGCGAGCAGGTCGAGTAAGGCGGCCGCCGCCTCAGGCGGGTGGCTCCGCTGATTCTCCAACGCCTCGACGGCGGCCCGACGGGTCCTTGCCCGGGCGTGCCGCAGGTACGGCGTCAGGTACGGCACCGCCGCGCCGCCGATCTCCTTGCACGCCCAGTTGACCGCGTCGCGCACGCGCCGCTTCGGGTCGTCCAGCCGCCCGGCCAGCCCCGGTAGGACGGCCTCGACGCCGACGCAGCCGCCCGACCACCGGACGGCCTCCGCGCGGATCCGGCCGTCCGGATCGGCGTACAACGCGCTCACCAGGCGCACCGTCTCGGGGTTCTCGCGGTCGAGATGGACCAGCGCTTTGATCGCCTCGAATCGGACCGTCGGGGCCGGGTCCTTGAGCGCGGCGCGCAGGGCGGCGACCGGCGCGGCCCGGTCGCCGCGTTCGCCGTGCTGGAAGAGGGCCTTCGCCGCCCGGCGGCGCACCGCCGGGTGGGCGTCGAATAGGGCCGCGACGAACGTCGCCACCGCCCCGGCCGCCAGGGCGGCGTCGTCCCAGCGGTCGTACTCGAACTCGTCCAGCGCGTCGATCGCGGCGGCGCGGACCCGGGGCCGGTCGCTGGTCGCCCCGCGCCGCAAGAGGGGCACCACCCCGGGGACGCCCATCCGGACCATCGACTCGACGGCCTGGGAGCGGACCCTCGGATGGTCGTGGTCGGCGAGGCGGAGCAAGGCCGGCCCGACGCGCTCCCAGAATTCCCCCTCGCCGAACGGCCCGGAGAACTCCTCGACCGCCTTGAGCACCCGGTAGAGCACCTTCGGCTCCGGCTCGTCGAGCGCCCGGATCAGGGCGTCGAGGATCGCCGGCACGTCCGGGTCCTCGTCGAGGCCGACGAGCCGGGCACCGAACGCTTCCAGGGACCGGGCCCCGCGGAGGCGCTCCGCCGGTTCGTCGCTGGCCAGCCGGTCGATCGCCCGGCGGACGTCGGGATCTTCGACGGGGTAGGCCGGCTCGGTGGACATGGCGATGCCCTCCCCTCGGAACCCGACCGGAGCCCGCAGCGCAAGCAAGGGTTCTTTCCGCGGGGAGAAAGAACCCTTGCTTGCGCTGCGGGATCCACTTCACGCCCCGTATTCTTCCTTCCACATCTCGTACCACGCCATCTGGATCGCCTCCAGCTTCTTCTCGTTCGATTCGTTCGGCTTGCCGACGAAGTCCTCCAGGTCGAGGATCCACTTGTGCATGTCGGTGAAGCGCACCGTGAGCGGGTCGAGCGTGTCGTACTTCTCGAACAGCTTCTCGGCGACGTCCTCGTAGTCGTCCCAGGTGATGCTCATCGGTCGTCTCCCCGGCGGCTCGGCGTCAGCCGATCGGCGTCCACGTCCTCGATGCGCTTGTCGCGCAGCGTCGCCTTGACGACGGCGTTCATCATGCGCTCGGCGAGCGGCGTCGTCGCGTGGTTCAGGGCGTCCAGCGCCGCGAAGAGCGAGTCCGGGTCGTCCTTGGCCATCGCCGCGCGCACCCTCTCGGCGGCCGCCTCGATGCCGGCCCGTTGCTCGGGTGGCAGGTCGACCCCCTCCGCCGCCAGGCCCTTCGCCGTGTGGCGCAGGTCGATGTCGGCCTTGTTGCGCAACTCGATCATCCGCCGGGCGGCGAAATCCTCGTGGGCGTTGGTGATGCTCTCCTCGACGAGCTGGTCCACCTCGGTCTGCGTCAGGCCGTGGCTCGGCTGGACGGTGATCTTCGCCTCGGTGCCGCTCCGCTGCTCGCGGGCCGTCACCGTCAGGAGGCCGTTCGCATCGACGAGGAACGTCACGTCGATCTGCGGCAGCTGGGCCGGCATCGGCGGGATGCCGCTCAGCCGAAACCGCCCCAGGCTGCGGCAGTCCTTCACCAATTCCCGCTCGCCCTGGTAGATGTTGATGTCCACCGACGTCTGGCCGTCGCGGGCCGTCGTGTAGCGCTCCGTCGCCTGGCACGGCACCGTCGTGTTGCGGTGGATGAGCTTCGCCACCGCGCCGCCGAGCGTCTCGATGCCGAGTGACAGCGGCACGACGTCGAGCAAGAGCATCGTCGAGCGGTTGCCGGCGAGGATGTCCGCCTGGACGGCCGCCCCCATCGCGACGACCTCGTCCGGGTTCAGCTCCGCGTGCGGCTTCCGGCCGAAGAACTTCTCCACCCGCTCGCGGACGTACGGGATGCGCGTCGAGCCGCCGACCAGGACTACCTCGTCCACGTCGCTCGGCTTCTTCTCCGCGTCGCGCAGCGCCGACCGGCAGCGGTCAAGCGACCGGATGACGAGCGGCTCGATCAACTTCTCAAACTCGGCCCGCGTGAATGTGCGCGACTTGCTCAGGCCGCGCCCCGGCAGGTCGAGTCGGAACTCGGCCGACTCCTGCGTCGAGAGGGCGATCTTGACCTTCTCGCCCTGGTCGCGCAGGTGCTGGAGCAGTTCCGGGTCGCGCGTCGTCAGATCGAGGCCGAAGTCGGCCGCGGCGGCCTGGAAGAGCGCCCGGTCGAAGTCGTCGCCGCCGAGGTGGGTGTCGCCGTTCGTGGCGAGGACCTTGAACACGCCGCCGTCGATCGCCAGGATCGAGCAGTCGAACGTGCCGCCGCCGAGGTCGTACACGGCGATCGTGCCACTCTTGCGGCGGTCGAGGCCGTACGCCAGGGCCGCGGCCGTCGGCTCGTTGACGATGCGGAGGACGTCGAGGCCGGCGATCCGACCGGCGTCGCGCGTCGCCTGGCGCTGGGCGTCGTCGAAGTAGGCCGGCACGGTGATGACGGCCTTCGTCGGGTTCCCGGCCCGGCGGCGGACCTCCTGGAGGATGAGGGCCGACAGTTCCTCCGGGGTGTGTTCCTTGCCGCCGAGGCGGACGTGGAGCACCTTCCGGCCGGCTTCGACCTCGCGCTCGACGACCTGGTACGGGATGAGCGGCAGCTCGGCCTGGAGGTCGGCGAGCGTCCGGCCCATGAGGCGCTTGATGCTGAACGCAGTGTGTTCCGGGTCGGACAGGCAGCGCTCGCGGGCGGCGCTGCCGACCAGGACGGTGCCGTCGTCGTGGAAGCTGATGACGCTCGGCACCAGGGCGACGCCGGCCGCGTCGCGGACGACGACCGGCCGGCCGTCCTCCATGTACGCCGCCAGGCTGAACGTCGTCCCCAGGTCGATGCCGATGATGTTCGCAGGCATGGTCCTTCTCGGTGCGGGTTCTCCGGGCCGGCCGCCGCGAGAAGGGAAGGAAGTGGGCGTTGAGGGATTCGAACCCCCAACCCCCTCGGTGTAAACGAGGTGCTCTAACCGTTGAGCTAAACGCCCTTCGCCCGTATCGTGGCAGCCGTGACCCGGGTTGTCAATCGGCTCGCAGGTCGTTCAGGAGCCCGTCGAGGTACTTCGCCGCGTTCAGCGCCTGCCGGGCTCGCAGTTGCGCCGCCTTCCGTTTCGCGTCGCCCTCCGGCAGGGCGAGGGCCTCGCCGAACGCCTTGCGCAGGTCGGCGACCAGCCCGTCACGGCGGCGCGACAGCGTCTGTTCCATCTTCGCCAGGGCGGGCGACTCCGGGCCGTCCGTCCGAAGCTCCTGGATCTCCATGCGCAGTTCGAGCATCTCCTCCAGGAACGCGGCCGGCATGTCTCGCGCCTCCGACGCGGCCGGGCCGCCGAGCAGCCCGAGCAGGTACTCCCCTCGCTTGAACGGTTGCCGCAGCGTCGTGTAGGCGAGGTTGAGCAGGGCCGTCATCTCCTGGCTGACGCGCTGCTGGGCCGTGCTGCCCTGCTGGTGGAAGTCCGGGTGCAGCGCCCGGCTGCGCTCCAGGTAGGCACGCTCGACGTCGGCCTCGTCCAGGTCGTAGCGCGTCGGCAGTCCGAGGCGGTCGAAATGGGTCGGGTCGGTCATGGCGTGACGCCGTCCGTGAGCCGCGCGACGGGCGGAATGAAACAAGGCCAGGCACGGCGGTGCCTGGGTCTCCCGGAACCCAGGCACCGCCGTGCCTGGCCTTGGGGGTGGTTGATTGCCGTCCTCTCCGCTCACATCGAGAACGAGCTGCCGCAGCCGCACGTGCTCTTCGCGCTCGGGTTGGTGACGCTGAAGCCGCGCCGGTTCAGCTCGTCGTGGAAATCGACCGTCGCCCCCTCCAGGTAGAGGAGGCTGCGCCGATCGACGACGACCCCGACGCCGTTCAGCTCGAAGACCTCGTCGACCTTCTCATCGACGCGGTCGTCGAGGTCGAGCTTCGGCTGGTAGCCGCTGCAGCCGCCGCCGACGACGCGCAGGCGAAGGTAGATCTTCTCCGGCATCTTGCCGGTCGCCTGCTGCTCGGAGATGATCCGCTTGACCTCGCCGGCGGCTTTCTCAGTCACGGTAATGCCCATGTCGATCCTCCTCCCGTGGGGTACGTGTCGCGTTAGCTGGCGCTGCCGACCTCGGCCGGCTGCTCCTGGTCCTGGCCCTGTTCCGGAAGCTGGGCCTGCTTCTCCTGGTAATTGCGGATCGCGGCCTTGATCGCGTCCTCGGCGAGGACGGAGCAGTGCACCTTGACCGGCGGCAGGCTCAGCTCCTCGACGATCTCCGTGTTGCGGATCGCGAGGGCCTCCTCGACCGTCTTGCCCTTGAGCCACTCCGTCGCCAGGCTGCTCGACGCGATCGCGCTGCCGCAGCCGAACGTCTTGAAGCAGGCGTCCTCGATCCGGCCGGTCGCCGGGTCGATTTTCACCTGTAAGCGGAGCACGTCGCCGCACTCCGGCGCGCCGACGAGGCCGGTGCCGACGTTCGGGTCGTCCTTGTCGAACGACCCGACGTTGCGCGGGTTGTTGTAGTGGTCGAGGACCTGGGTGCTGTACGGCATCGCTCGATTCCCTTTCGAAGGCCGCCGGCAAGCCGGCGGCTATATGGTCAGTGCGCCGCCCACTGGATCGTGTTCAGGTCGATCCCCGCCTTGTGCATCTCGTACAGCGGGCTCATCGCCCGCAGGTGGTTCACCGCCTTGACCACCAGATCGATCGTGAAGGCGACGTCCTCCTCGGTCGTGAACCGGCCGAGGCCGAAGCGGATGCTCGAGTGGGCCAGCTCGTCGCCGACGCCGAGCGCCTTGAGGACATAGCTCGGCTCCAGGCTCGCCGACGTGCACGCCGACCCGGAGCTGACGGCGATCTCCTTCATGCCCATCATGAGGCCCTCGCCCTCGACGAAGGCGAAGCTCAGGTTCAGGTTGCCCGGCTGCCGCTCGGTCGGATGGCCGTTCAGGTAGACCTCCTCCAGCCGCGACATGATCCCCTCGCGCAGCTTTTCGCGCAGCCGGGTCAGCCGTTCCGCCTCGGTGGTCAGTTCCTTGCGGCACAGCTCGCACGCCACGCCGAGGCCGACGATCAGCGGCACCGGCAGCGTGCCGCTCCGCATGCCGCGCTCGTGGCCGCCGCCGTCGATGATCGGGTCGAGCCGCACCCGCGGGTTCTTCCGCCGGACGTACAGCGCCCCGATCCCCTTCGGGCCGTAAATCTTGTGGCCGCTCAGGCTCAGCAGGTCGATGCCCATCGCCTCGACATCGACCGGGACCTTGCCGACGGCCTGGACGCAGTCGCTGTGGAACAGGACGCCCTTCGCCTTGCAGACCTTGCCGATCTCCGCCAGCGGCTGGACGGTGCCAATCTCGTTGTTGACGCCCATGATGCTGACGAGGATCGTCTTATCCGTCAGGGCTTCGGCTACCTGCTGGGCGCTGACCCGGCCGTCCCGATCGACGTCCAGGTACGTCACCGTGTAGCCGTCGCGTTCGAGGCGCTTGCACGGGTCGAGGACGGCCTTGTGCTCGGTGGCGACCGTGACGATGTGGTTGCCCTTGGACTTGTACATCGCCGCCACGCCCTTGATGGCGAGGTTGTTGCTCTCGGTCGCTCCGGAGGTGAAGATGACCTCCTTCGGCCCGCAGCCGATCAGGGCGGCGATCTGCTCGCGTGCGTTCTCGACCGCCTCCTCGGCCTTCCAGCCGAAGGCGTGGTTGCGGCTGGCGGCGTTGCCGTAGTCCTCGGTGAAGAACGGCAGCATCGCCTCGACGACGCGCGGGTCGGTCCGCGTCGTCGCATTGTTGTCCAGATAGATGGGTGTACGCACCATCGGTTGCACCATCACCCCACGAGTCCCTGAGGAAGTCCGTTCAACGTCAGCCCGAGGTGGGTCGTCGCTTCCGGGCGGGTAAATAACTGAGCAAGTGTCACGCCGCGCAACAACTCGCGGATGCGGTCGTGGACCTCGGCCAGGGCGTGCCGCACCGGGCAGAGGGCCTCGACCCCGCACGGGGAGTCCCCGCCGCCGTGGCTGTTGCACGCCGTCAGGCGGAACGACTCGTCCAGGGCATCCATCACCTCGGCCAGGCGGATCTCGTCCGCCGGCCGGCGCAGCACATAGCCGCCGTTGACGCCCCGGTGGCTCTCCACAAAGCCTTGCTGGCACAGCACCTTGAGGATGTTCGCCACGAACGGCCGACCCAGCCCATAATGCGCGGCGATCTTGTGGGCACTGGCACCGGCCGAATGCTGGTGCAGGTACGACAGGATCAGCAACGCATAGTCGACTTTGCGGCTGAGGAAGGTCATCGGGGCGCTCCTGAGGGCCACGCCGGAGGGAATCCGCATCCCACCGCTACTATTTTAGTCGGGAGTATAGCACCAGGCCAGTGCGATTTTTCTCCCGGGCCCACCTCGTACCATAAGCCCCATCCCCGCAACGACCTGGAGGCGCGCCATGAAATTCGCCGAGATGACGTTCCCCGACCTGGCCGAGGTGTCCCGCAGCGAGACGGTCGTCCTGTTGCCGATCGCCGCCTGCGAGCAGCACAGCTGGCACCTGCCGACCATCACCGACACGGTCCTCGTCACCGGCGTCGCCGACGGCGTCGAGGCCCGCCTGCCGGACCGGGTGCTCCAGCTGCCGACGCTTTGGCTCGGGGCGTCGCACCACCACCTGCGCTTCGGGGCGACGCTCTCCGTCGATGCCGACACCCACGCCACCCTGTTGGCCGAGATGCTCCAGCCGATCCTGGAAGACGAGTACGAGCGTATCCTGGTCCTCAACGGGCACGGCGGCAACATCGACACGATGCAGGTCGCCCTGCGCATGCTCCAGCCGCACTACGCCGAGCGCATCCTCGCCGCGGCGTCGTACTGGGACCTGGCCGCGGCGGAACTGGCAGCGTTGGCCGAGGGGCCGCGCAAGGCGATGGGCCACGCCTGCGAGTTTGAGACGTCGATGATGCTTGCCCTTCGGCCGGACCTGGTGCGGCGCGACAAGATCCGCAACGACCCGGAGAAGGCCGACCCGGCCCTGCGCGGCCTGTACCTGGCCGAGGACATGCACCAGCGCACCGACCACGGCTGCGTCGGCTACCCGGAACTGGCGACGGCCGAGAAGGGGAAACGCTTCCTCGACGCGGCGGTGGCGCGCACCGTCGAAGTGGTCGAGGCGCTGCTCGGCCGGGCCCTGCCGGCGTGAGGGACGAAACGAAAACGGGCGACCGGTTGACGGTCGCCCGAGGAGGGAATCGAGATCGGCGTTACTGGCCGCCGCGCGCCACGACCGCGCGCCGCGTCTCGAAATAGGCCGCCCCCTTGTCCTTGTCGGGCCCCTTGTCCTTGTCCTTGGGAGCGGCGTCCTTGTCCTTCGGTGGGGCGTCCTTGTCCTTCGGGGCGGCGTCCTTGTCCTTCGGCGGCGCGTCCTTATCCTTGGGGGCGGCGTCCTTGTCCTTCGGCGTGTCATCCGGCTTGCCGAAATCGACGACGACCTTCTTGCCGGCGCTGACCTTCGCGACGCGTGACTCCTTGACCTCCTTGCCGTCGGCGGTCCACGACGCGGTCAGGTCGTACTGATACTCCTTGCCCTTTTCCAACTTCGTCGATTCGAAGAGGCGGTCGGGGCCCTTCGCCTCCGTCGCGCTCTTGCCGATGACGAGGACGGCATCGGCGGCGGCGGGGGGGAACTTGACCTGGATATGGGCCCGGTCCGCGGGGACGGCCGGGTCCTTGACCTCCTGGCCACGCACGCCGTCGCTGGTGGCGATGACGGCGACGGCGAGGAGCGCGGCGAAGCAGAGTCGCGGCAATCTCATCTGGGGATCTCCTGGGTGCGCGGGCGAAGGGAAGCCGGCCTGCGGCCGACCGGCTTCGGGTCTGCAACGAGTTTGGAAGGAATCGTTGCCGGTGTCAAGCGCCCCGGCGCGAGATCCCGCCGGGTCGTCCGGCCCGAAAAGAAGGACGCCGGCCTGGAGAAACTCTCCAGCCGGCGTCGAGGTTACGTCCTGGCCCGAACGGGTGGGTGCGACGGATCGCGCCCGGCTCAGTGCGGGTGATGGTGGCCGCCGATGACTGGCGTGCCACAGCCGCCGCTGATGCCGACCGGCGGCGCATACGCGCCGCCGAACGGCCCGCACGGCGACGCCGGGGCCGCGACCGGCACCCGGACCGTGGTCTGGACCGGCACCGTCACGCAGACGGCGACCTGGCTGACGACCTCGCGCTGCTCCGGGACGCAGATCGTCTTCGACACCATGACCTGCTTCGTCACCGGCTGGTACGTCGTCACGTCGACGTCGATCTCCTTCGTCACCGGGACGGACTCGGTCACCTTCTCGGTCTTGGTGACCTCCTTGGTGACGTAGTCGGTCTGGTCGACGTCGATCTCCTTCGTGACCGGGACGACCTCCTGAACCTTGTCGGTCCGGGTCATCTCCTTCGTGACGTAGTCGGTCTGATCGACGTCGATCTCCTTCGTGACCGGGACACACTCCTGCACCTTGTCGATGCGGGTCATCTCCTTAGTGATGTAGTCGGTCTGATCGACGTCGATCTCCTTCGTCGTCGGGACGTACTCGGACGTCTTCTGCATGCGGGTCGCCTCACGAGTCTGGTAGGTCGTGACCGGGACGGTGACCTCCTTCGTCGTCGGGACGTACTCGCAGACGGCTCGCGTCTGGGTGACGGTCTGGTGCTGGTACTGGACCGTGTTGACGGTGGCGGTGCGGGTGACCGGGACGCGGTCCATGACCGTCGTCGCGACGGCCTGGGTCGTGCAGACCGGCTGGCAGACGACGCGGACGCCGCACGGGTTGCACGGATCGCAGACCGTCGTCTGGGCCATCGACCGGACGGTGACGTTCTGCATCACGGTGCGCGGCTGGCAGACGTAGTCCGTGTAGGTCTGCGTCGTCGGGACCGTGACCGGGACGCACACCGTCGTGGTGTACGGCACCTGCTTGGTGACCATGTTGTACTCGGTCACCGTGCTCTTCTGCATCGTCGTGACCGGGACCGTCTCCAGGTACTTGACCGGGACGTCCTTGGTGACGAGGTTGTACTCGGTCACCTTCTGCTTGACCTTCTTGGTTACCGGCTCGACGACGTTGTACTTGACCGGGACGTCCTTCGTCACGATCGTGTTCTCGGTGACCTTCTGCTTGACCTTCTTGGTGACCGGCTCGACGACGTTGTACTTGACCGGGACGTCCTTGGTGACCGTCTGATACTCCGTCACCTTCTGCTTGACCTTCTTGGTTACCGGCTCGACGACGTTGTACTTGACCGGGACGTCCTTCGTCACGGTGGTGTACTCGGTGACCTTCTGCTTCTCTTTCTTGGTGACCGGCTGGTACTCGGTGACGGTGGTCGGCTCCTGGACGGTCTTGGCGACCATCTGGGTGACCATCGACTTGACGGTCTGGTACTGCATCTCGCTACGGTAGGTCGTCACGACCTGATCGACGTAGGTGACGCCGCAGCTGCCGACGGCCGGATACCCCGCCACTGGACCGCCGTACCCGCCGGTCGGCACGCAGCCGCCGGTGACGACCGGGCCGCCGTGCCCGCCGACGGCGTCGGTCGCCGCCGCCAAGACCAAGACGAACACGCCCACTCCCATGAGCTTTTTCATTCCGCGCACCTCCTTCGATAACCTGGCGAAGCACAGTAAATTGGGAGTTCTGAGCAAGATGCTACACAACTGCCACCAGAGTGCAAGAGCCGAGCGGAAAAAAAGGAAAATCCTTACAATCGGCACATCCGGCACACCCGGTTAGCCGGCGGTCGTTTCGCCGCCGAGGAGGGTGAGTACCTCGCCAGTGACGTAGCTCGAGTCCGCCTCCGAGGCGAAATCGACGAACGCGGGGGCGATCTCCTCCGGCTGGGCCGGCCGCTTCATCGGCACCTTCGCCCCGTGCTCAACGGTCTGCTTCGCCGTGCCGGCGATCGGGATGAACGGCGTCCAGACCGGGCCGGGCGCGACGCAGTTGACGCGGACCTTGCGCGGGACGAGGTTCTGTGCCAGGGCCTTGGTGAAGGCGTGGATCGCCCCCTTCGTCGCGGCGTAGTCGATGAGCGTCTCGCTCCCCTCCAGGCCGGTGATCGATCCGACGTTGATGATGCTCGCCCCTTCCTTGAGGTGTGGCAGGGCGGCCTTCGCCAGGTAGAAATAGCCGAAGATGTTGACTCGGAACGTGTGTTCGAGCTGCTCGTCGGAGATGTCTTCGAGCTTGTCTTGCCGTTTCTGGTACGCGGCGTTGTTGACGAGGATGTCGAGCCGGCCGAACCGGGCGACGGTGTCGGCGATGGCCCGGCGGCAGAACGCCGGCGAGGTGACATCGCCGGGCAGGAGGAGGGCGTCCCGGCGCTCGAGGCCGACGGCGGCCTTCGTCTCCTCAGCGTCGGATTGTTACTCGGGGAGGTAGACGATCGCGACATCGGCCCCCTCATAGGCGAATAGGACGGCGACCGCCCGGCCGATGCCGGAGTCGCGACCTGTGATGAGGGCGACCTTGCCGGCGAGCTTGCCGGGGCCCTTGTAGCGGTCGTTGCGGTACCGCGGCAGAAGGTTCATCTCGGATTCGAGGCCGGGGGCCGCTGGGTCTGCGGCGGCATCGGGCTTTGCGGGTAGTCCGTACGCTGGGTCATAGGTGTCTCCTGAGAAAGACCCGGGCCCCGGCTGAGCAGGGGCCCGCGCACGAACGTGAAACCAGCCGCCCGGTTACGCGGACGACCCGCCCCGGCGGGCGGCCGTGTTGCGGGCCCGGGTTTGGGCGGCCTTCTTCGCCGAAGGGGAGCGCTGGGCGGCGGTCCGCGTCGATTTCTTCCGGCCGGAGCCGCTCTTCTTGGCGCCGCCGTCCTGCTTGTTGACCGTCGCCCACGCGCGCCTGGGCCTCCTTCTCCGGGACGCCGCGCGCCTCGTAGCTCGCTTCGATGTGCTCCGCCTAGCGCTTCTGCTTCTCGGTGTACTTCCGCTTGTCGCCCTGCGGCATGGGACGCCTCCTCCCAGTTCGGATGGACCAGGCCTGGGCCGCGCGTTGCAACCGGCGCGCCGATTGCAACGCCGCTGGGCGCATGCGCAAAATGGAGCGGCAACGATTGTCTGCCTCAAGCCGGTGCGCGACAGGGTGATCGTCCTAACCGGAGCTGAAAAACCGGCACGGGGGTTGCGTGATGGTCGGGGGCGTGGCGAGTTCCCGCGGCGTCCCCGTCCACCGAAGGAGGTCCACGATGAGCACCGAGCAGAAGATCCCGCCGGAAGAGCAGAAGAACGAGGGCCGCGGCACGCCGTTCCTGACGCTGAACACCCTCTTGATCCTGGCCGTCCTGGTCGGGATCGCGCTCGTCGCCTGGTACGCGTTCCAGCCGCCGTCGCCGCGTTGACGCCGTCAAGACACCAGCGCCGCCAGCAGCGGCCGGTAGCGCTCCAGGTCCGGCGTCGCCAGGCCGGGCACCTTCGCCTGGTCGTCCCAGCGGCGCACCGCGGCGGCGGCCCGGGCGTGCGGCCCGGCCTCGAAGGCGGCCACCTCGTCCGGGGTCATCACCCCGCCCTGCAACCGCAAGCTGTGCTGCGACGCCGCCGACAGGTCGGCTTGGTAGCCGGCCTCGACCGCGCAGAGGTAGCGCTTCGCCGGGACGTGCAAACGGATCGGCTCCGTGACGTCCGGACCGAACCAGCGCGCCAGCCAGGCCGCCGCTACCTCCTCGTGGCGGTCGTCCGTCACCAGGGCCCGATCCGTCACCAGACCGACGATGTGGCCGACGTCGTGCAAGAGCGCCGCGGCGACCCACGCCGGTAGGGCGTTCGCTTGCTCGGCGAGGCGGGCGCACTGCACGGCGTGCTCGCGCTGGGTGACCGCCTCGCCGAGGTACGCCGCCCCTCCCCCCTTGTTGAACAGCTCGAACAGCAACGCGATCGGGTCGGTCATGGTCCTTCCTCCGGTTCCCCTCATCCCTACAACATCGGGAACCCCGGAGGAAGTGCCCGTGACCGACGACCCGGACTTCATCGAGACGTCGCCCTACCTGCTGACGACGCCCGGCCCCGTGACGACGTCGCCGCGCGTCCGCCGCGCCCAGTTACGCAACCAGGACCCGTGGGACGCCGACTTCCGGGCGACGACCGCCCGGGTGCGCGAGAAGGTCGTCGCCCTGGCGACGCGGACCGTACCGGCGGAGATGATCCCGATGCAGGGCTGCGGTACCTTCGCCGTCGAAGCCCTCGTCGGCAGCGTCCTCCCCGAGGCGGCCCGCATCCTCGTCCTCAACAACGGCGCGTACGGCGACCGGATGTTGAAGATCCTCCGCCGGCTGAAGATCGACCACGTCGAGAAGGCCCTGCCGCAGCACCTGCCGGCCGATCCGGCCGTCGCGGAACAAGCCCTGCGCGACGACGCGAAGATCACCCACGTCGCGCTCGTCCACTGCGAGACGACGACCGGCGTGCTCAACCCGCTCGTCGAGGTCGGCCGGCTGGCCCGCGAATACGGCAAGCTCTACGTCGTGGACGCCGTGTCGTCGTTCGGCGGCATCCCGCTTTCGCTCGAAGAGGCGAACATCGATTTCCTCGTCTCGACGGCGAACAAGTGCCTCCAGGGCGTGCCGGGCCTGGCGTTCGTCGTCGCGCGGCGCGAGCCGTTCCTGGCGACGAAGGGCTGCGCCCGGTCGTTCAGCCTCGACCTGCACGACCAGTGGGAGCACATGGGCCAGGCGGAGCTGCCGGACAAGTTCCGCTTCACACCGCCGACGACGACGACGCTCGCCCTGGCCGAGGCGCTCGACGAGCTGGACGACGAGGGCGGCGTCGCGGCTCGGCACCGGCGTTACCAGGCGAACCACGCCACCCTGGTCACGGGGATGGCCGCCGCCGGCTACGAGCCGCTCGTCGCGGCGGCGCACCGGTCGCCGATCGTGACGGCGTTCCCGTTCCCGACGCACGCCGGCTGGCGCTTCGACGGCCTGTACCAGGCGCTGCGGACGGCCGGGTTCACGCTCTACCCCGGGTCGATCAGCCACGCGACGGCGTTCCGGATCGGCACGATCGGGGCGCTGACCCCGGCCGACTACACGGCGCTGGCCGACGCATCGCGGGGATATTCGAGGGCGGTGGGGCTCGTTTAGCCCCCGACGCGCTTCACCCGGTAGCCGAGCTTCTCCAGCTCGGTTGCGACGCGGTCGCGCAGGTCGCCCTGGATGACGATCCGACCGTCTTCGACGCCGCCGCCGGTGCCGCAGCGCTGCTTGAGCGTCGCGGCGAGTTCCTTCAATCCGGCCTCGTCGAGCGGCACGTCGGAGACGGTCGTGACGCCCTTCCCTTTTCGGCCCTTCGTCTCGCGGCCGACCTTGGCGATCGGGCGTTGGCTCGGCGTTGGCTTCTCCGTTGGAGATGGCGTTGGTTCCGGCGGCGGCTCGCCTCCACCGCCGAGCAACCGGGCGAGGAGTTGATTCACGCGCGGCTCGATGGTCGCCGTGTCGGCCGACGGCGGCAGGTCCCATACCTCGACCCCCTCGACCGGCACCAGGGCGACGACGCGCTTCGCCGCCTGTCTCTCCTCGGCGGTGGCCTCGTCCGGCGATCGGACGACGGCGGGCCACGCCAGGCCGAGCTTCTTCGCCGCGGCCTCGAACAGGGTCTGGACGAGCCGGGCCGTCTCGGTCGGCGGGCTCAGGATCAGGAGGGTCGGTTTCGCCATCACGCCACCGTGAGCGATTTGCCGTTGTCGCGCGGCCCGAGTTTGAGCAGGAACGGCACCGCGCGTTCGGCCCACTGGTCGGCGGTCGGGTAGCCGCCGGCGCTGTCGCCGAAGCAGACGCGGAGCATGTCCGTATCGATGACGCCCGGGTTGAGCGGCACCGCCGCCATGCCAGACGGCAGCTCCTGGGCCAGGGCAAGCGTCAGCCCCTCGACGGCGTACTTCGTCGCGCAGTACGGCGCGACGCCGGCCGAGGTCGAACGGCCCCAGCCGCTGGACAGGTTGACGACCACGCCACGGCCGGCCCGGACCATCGCCGGCAGGAACGCCCGGACGACGTTGGCGACGCCCTTGACGTTGACGTCGATGACCCGGTCGAACGCCGCGGCCGGGATCTCCCAGAGCGGGGCCGGCTCGTTCATCACGGCGGCGTTGTTGAGCAAGAGATCCGCCGGCCCGAGCGCGGCGAGGACGCGCCCCGCCCACGCCGTGACGGCATCGGCGTCGGTGACGTCGACGCGCTCCAGCAGCGCTTGCGGACAGGCCCGCCTCGCGTCGGCGAGGGCGGCCTCGTTCGTGCCGCAGCCGGCGACGCGGTGGCCCAGCGCCAGCAGGCGCGGCAGTAAGGCCCGGCCGAGGCCGCGCGTCGCCCCGGTCAGGACGATCGTCCGCGAGGGGGTCGCCATGGTCACATCATCTCGTGGAGGTAGTAGAAGAAGCCGAAGATCGCCGCCCCGAGGACGGCCAGCACGCCGAGGGCGACGAGCAGGTAGAGCCACAGCCGTGACGGCCGGGCCGGCTGGTCGAGCGGCTCCGGGTAGGAGAACTGGACCAGCGACCAGACCAGGACCGTGAAGCCGAGACAGGCGAACATCGACGCGCCGTAGACGCGGCCGTCGAGGTCGCCGCCGACCTGGATCGAGGCGTACACCATGAACAAGGCCAGGACGATCGCCCCCGCGCCGAGGACGGACCCAACGACGAGGGTCGCCCGGCTGCCCGGGGCGCGCGTCTGGCCCTCGCACTTCTCGCAGACGTAGCCGGGCCGGCGCATCATCAGGTTCGCTTCGAGGGGCTGGAGCGTGCCGCGCTCCTTGCAGTACGGGCAACGCATTCGCCGGTCGTCGAGGTCGCTCATCACGCCCTCCCGCGCCTATCGATTAGATGCCCCAGTATCGCCGCGCCTCGGCCAGGATGCGAGCCCCTTCCGTCGTGCGCAGGATCGTCTCGCCGTCCTGGAACGGCTCGGCCGTCGCGGCGAAATTCTTCCGGTAGGCGACGAGCTGGGTGCGCAGGTTCGCCGCCGCCTGGTCGCGGAGTTGCTCGCGTGTCGGCTCGGCAACTCCCTGGCGCTGGAGGTCGGCGAGCGGCCCGAAGTCGGCGTCGAGCGGGAAGAGGGCGTCGCCTTCGAGGCAGCAGACGGCGAGCCAGTCGGACGCCAGCGGGTACGGCAGGCCGAGCTTCCAGGCGTCGTGCAGGCTGATGTAGCCGAGGACGCGGCGCAGCTCGGCGTCGGTGACGAGGCCGGGCACCGAGCGGAGCAGCCGGCCGGCGTCCTCGGCCCCGCCGCGCATGTGCTCGGCGCGCTGCTCGCTCTTGCGGTGCCGGAGTGTCAGCGCCTCGTCATGGCGACCGTCGTGTTCGAGGGCTTCGATTTCCTGCTCGGTGATGCGGCGGAGGAAGCGCAGGTCGTGCAGCAGCGCCGTCGCGACGGCGACGCGCAGGTCGGAGCGGTCGAACGGATCGCCGGAGTTGCGTTCGCGGCCGGAACGCCAGGCGATGCGGACGGTGTCGCGCAGGACGACGAGTTCGTGCTCGGGCCGGTTGTCCTCCGGCGTGCGGTGGCGGAGGCGGGCGTCCCAGGCGAGGGCGTAGACCCGGCGGGCGAAAGCGCGCAGATCGTCGACAAGCGCGGCGTCGTCGATGAGGACAAACGCGGTGTCGAGCAGGGCGCGGAGTGGTTCGGGGGCCATGGCCGTCATTCGCCGTTATTCGATGGTGGGCTCGTCGGAGCGTCCTCCAGCGCCAGGCTGACGATGAGCATGACGTCGATGAGTTCCAGGGCCTCGACGTCCACGCGCGCCACCGAGGCGACCCGGCCGTTCGGGAAGATGTGGAGGTAGTCCCGGTGCGGGATGCGGTAACTTCGGCCGTTCGTCATGTGGATGACGAACGGCTGGAACGGGACGGCGTCCCGCGTCGAGCGGAGTTGTTCCGAGGTCATGGCCTTCCTCCGATTCCTGACGGCGATGCGACCCCCGGTTACCCTACCGCATCCCGGCATCCCGTTCCACTCGCCCCGGCCGGGATCGAGTTGCTCCGGTCATGGTCTCCCTTCCCGGTGCTTCTTGAGGGCCTCCTCGCGACGCTTCTTCAGGTCGGCGTTGCCGGGATCGTCGAGCAGGAGCCGGCCGACGTGGAACGCGACGGCGAACCATTTGCTTTCCTTGTCGGCGAGGGCGGCTTGCTCGGTGTGATACGCCTTGCGCTGGGCGGCGTCGGGCGGCGGCCACGGCGTGCCGACCGGAGCGGGCTGGAGCAGATCGATCAGCCGAACCAGGCCGGCTTCGAGTTTGGCGGAGAGCCGGCCATCAGGGGAGATGGCCGACCCGGGCGCGGGCCGGGCGGGCGGGTTATTCGGCGCGATAGGCTGGCCGTTGGCCACGTCCCAGGCGAGAACCTTGCCGACGGCGTCCCAGGTGAACGCCTTCTTGCCGTCGGGGCTGAACGCCAGGCTGTGCACGTAGTCGGAGTGCCCCTTAAGCGCGAGCAGTTCGGTGCCCTTCTCCGCATCCCACAGCTTCGCCGTCCTGTCATGGCTGCCGGTGAGGATGCGTTTGCCGTCGGGGCTGAACGCGACGCTACTCACCCCCTGTGTGTGTCCCTGGAGAGCGAGCAGTTCGGTACCCTTCCGGGCATCCCACAGCTTCGCCGTCCTGTCGTAGCTGCCGGTGAGGATGCGTTTGCCGTCGGGGCTGAACGCCACGCTGCTCATCTGGTCTGCGTGCCCCATCAGTGCAAGCGATTCGGTGCCCTTTCTGGCGTCCCACACCCGTGCCTCGCCAGGCAGGTGTTGGCCCAGATTGTTTCCGCCGCTACCGGTGAGGATGTGATTGCCGTCGAGACTGAACGCCACGCTGAACACAGGCAGGGTGTGGCCCTTTAGAGCGAGCAGTTCGGTGCCCTTTTCGATATCCCACAGCCTCGCCGTTTCGTCAAAACTGCCGGTGAGGACGCGCCTCCCGTCGGGGCTGAACGCCACGCTGTTCACCTCTCCGGCGTGTCCCTTGAGTGTGAGGATTTCGGTGCCCTTCTCCGCATCCCACAGCTTCGCGGTCTTGTCCCAGCTTCCTGTGAGAATGCGTCCGCTGTTGGGGCTGAACGCCACGCTCATCACCCAGTTATTGTGGCCCTTGAGAGTGAGCAGTTCGGTGCCCTTCTCCGCATCCCACAGCTTCGCCTCCCCTGGCGTGCCAAAATCACCGCCGCAGCCGGTAAGCATGCGTTTCCCGTCGGGGCTGAACGCCACGCTCCTCACATAGCTGGCGCGTACCTTGAGCGTGAAAATCTCCCGGCCCGTGTCGGCGTTCCACACCTTCGCCGTCCTGTCCATGCCCCCGGTGAGGAGGCGTTTCCCGTCGGGGCTGAACGCCACACTCAACACATTCCCGTCATGTCCCTTGAGCGTGATATTCTCCCGGCCCGTGTCGGCGTCCCATACCTTCGCCGTCCTGTCCATGCCCCCGGTGAGGATGCGCTTGCCGTCGGGGCTGAACGCCACGCTGCGCACACCGTCGCGGTGGCCTCTGAGGATGAATACCTCCTGGTGCCTCTCGGCATCCCACAGTTTCGCTGTCCCGTCCCGACTCCCGGTGAGGATGCGAGTGCCATCGGGGCTGAACGCCACGCTCTCCACGGTGCTGGCGTGTCCCTTGAGAGCCGGTATCTCGGCACCCAATCGTGCGTCCCAGAGCATCGCCGTGAAGTCCGAGCTTCCGGTGAGGATGCGAGTGCCATCGGGGCTGAAGGCCACGCTGCTCACCTCGCTTGTGTGGCCCTTGAGGAGTAATACCTCGGTGCCTTTGTAGGCGTCCCACACCTTGGCGGTCCTGTCATTGCTACCGGTCAGGATGCGCGTGCCGTCGGGGCTGTACGTCACACTGAGCACAGCGTCTGTGTGGCCCTTGAGAGCAAACACCGCGGTGCCCTTCTCCGCGTCCCAGACCTTCGCCGTATGGTCCGAACTTCCGGTGAGGATGTGTCTGCCATCCGGGCTGTATTCCACGCTTGTCACAAAGCTGGTGTGGCCCTTGAGAGCGAGGAGTTCGGTCCCCTTCTCCGCATCCCAGACCTTCGCCGTCTTGTCAGAGCCTCCGGTGAGGATGCGTCTACCATCGGGGCTGTATGCCACGCGCACGACAGAGTTCGTATGGTCTGTGAGGGTGGCCTTCACCGCGCCGATCTCTGCGTCCCACACTCGCGCGGTCTTGTCCGCGCTTCCTGTGAGTACGTGTTTGCCGTCGGGGCTGAACGCCACGTCGAAGACATCTTGTGTGTGGCCTTTGAGTGTGAGAGCCTCGGTCCCCGCCTGTGCGTCCCACACCTTCGCCGTGCCGTCGTGGCTGCCGGTGACGACGCGCTTGCCGTCGGGACTCCACGCCACGCTGCTCACCTGAGCCGTGTGCCCCTTGAGGGTGAGAGCCTCGGCCCCCGCGTGTGCGTCCCACACCTTCGCCGTGCCGTCGTGGCTGCCGGTGACGACGCGCTTGCCGTCGGGACCCCACGCCACGCCGCTCACAGGGAGAGTGTGGCCCACGAGCGTCTGTTTACCGCCGAATCGTGTCCGAAGATGGCGATGCTCCCAGCCGCGCATATCCCACTGGCACTCGTCGAGGCACTGCCGGGCCAGGGCGACCTTGTTCTCGGTGAACGCGCTCTGGGCCAACGACAACTTGCCGGCGTACACCAGCCACTCCGCCTTGCGCAAAAGGTCCTCCGCTTTGGCCTTTTCCGCCTCGGCTCGCTCGACCTGCTTCTTGGCCTCGCCGGCCTTCTCGTCAGCGCGAACCTTCTGCTTCTTGGCTTCCTCGGCTTCGCCGTCAGCACGGACCTTCTCGGCTCTGACATCGGCCTCGGCCTTGCGCGCGGCCGAGGCCTCGTTGCTGGCGGCCACGGCGAAGAACCCAGACACGACGACGCCCGCCGTCAACGCCAACAGCACGCAAGCCGCCAGGGCGGACACCACCCCGTTGCGCTTCACCCACTTCACTCCTCGTTCGATCGCTCCGACTGGCCGCGCCCGGATCGGCTCGCCATCGAGGAATCGACCCAGGTCGTCGGCGAGAGCCTGGGAACTGGCATAGCGCCTGGCCGGATCCTTCTGGAGGCACTTGTGAGCAACGGTCTCCAGGTCGGTTGGCACTTTCGCGTTGAGCTGCCGGAGCGGCACCGGCTCCTCGGTGATGACCTGGAGTATGGTGTCGAGCGCCGTTGCGGCGCGGAACGGCGGTCGGCCCGCGAGGCACTCGTAGAGGATGGCCCCGAGGGCGTAGATGTCCGCGGCCGGCCCGATGTCCTTCTTGCCGTCGGCCTGTTCGGGAGGCATGTACGACGGCGTGCCCATCACCGACCCGGTCCGGGTCGCGCCGGCTTCGTCGAGCTTCTTCGCCAGGCCGAAGTCGGTCACCTTCGGCCGGCCGTCTGCCGTCAGCAGGACGTTCGCCGGCTTCAGGTCGCGGTGGATCACGTCCGCCGCGTGGGCGGCTTGCATCGCCTCGGCGAGCGAACGGACCAGGGCGGCCGCCTCGTGCGCCGGGAGCGGATGCCGCGCCAGGACGGCATCGAGCGAGCCGCCGGGGCAGAATTCGAGGGCCATGAACGGCTTGCCGTCGTGCTCGCCGACCTCGAAGACTTGCACGATGGCCGGGTGTTGAAGGCGTGCGATCGCCTGTGCCTCGCCACGGAAGCGGGCGACCTCGTCCGAGCCGGAGTGCGCCCCGGCGAGGATCACCTTCAGCGCACACCTGCGATTCAGCCGCACGTCGCGCGCCAGGTAGACGACGCCCATGCCGCCCCGGCCCAGTTCCTTCTCGATCACGTACCCCGCCGGGGCGCGCCCGCCGGGTGATACGGTCGAGGCCGTCGGCAGGGTCGGGTCTGGATCGGTCGGGGGCGGCAGCGTCGCGTCCGGGTCCGCCGGGGCCGACGTCGGCGGCAACGTGGGGTCCTCTTCGGGGCGGGGCATGGCCGGGCACTCCCAGATCGGTGGTCGGGACATCCGAGCATCCTACCACGCCGGCCGGCCCCACCGCCACAAGCCGCCCTTGCACTCGTCGCGCCCGTCCGCCATCGTAGAACAACCCTTCCGGACCGCGACTTTCTCGGAGGTTCCCGCCGTGACGGCATCGCGCTACGTGGTCGGCATCGACCTCGGCACCACGAACTGCACCCTCGCCTACGTCGATACCGGGGCCAAGGACGCCGACACCGCCCGGCCGGTCCAGCTCCTCGTCCCGCAGGTCACCCAGCCGAACGTCGTCGAGCCGCGCCCCGTCCTGCCGTCGTTCCTTTATCTGCCCGGCGGCTCCGAGCTGCCGGCCGGCAGCCTCAAGCTCCCCTGGGACGCCCACCGCGACTACGCCGTCGGCGAACTCGCCCGCAAGCAGGGGGCCGCCGTGCCGGCCCGCCTCATCTCGTCGGCCAAGTCGTGGCTCTGCCATACCGGCATCGACCGCAAGGGGCCCGTCCTGCCGTGGAAGGCCCCCGACGGCGTTAAGAAGATCTCGCCGCTGGAGACGAGCACACTCTACCTGCGCCACCTCGTCGAGGCGTGGAACCACACCATCGCCGGCAACGTCGCCGAGAATCGGCTCGAACGCCAGGAGATCATCCTGACCGTACCGGCGTCGTTCGACGCCGTGGCCCGCGAGCTGACCGTCGAGGCGGCGAAGGCGGCCGGCCTGGAGAACATCACCCTGCTCGAGGAGCCGCAGGCGGCGTTCTACGCCTGGATCGACGCCTCCGGCGACGACTGGCGCAAGCTCGTCGAGGTCGGCGACGCGGTGCTCATCTGCGACGTCGGCGGCGGCACGACCGACCTGACCCTGATCGCCGTCAACGAGGAGAAGGGGAAGCTCGTCCTGGAGCGCGTCGCCGTCGGCGACCACATCCTCCTCGGCGGCGACAACATGGACCTCGCCCTGGCCCAGGTCATGAACCAGGCCTTCGCCGCCAAGAACGTCAAGCTCGACAGCGGCCAGGTCCTCCAGCTGTGGCACTCGTGCCGCGAGGCGAAGGAGAAGCTGTTCGCCGACCCGGCCCTCGCCAGCGCCGACGTGACGGTCCTCGGCCGGTCGAGCCGGGTCATCGCCGGGACGATCAAGGGCGAGTTGACGCGAGCCGAGCTGGAGCGTGTGTTGATGGGGGGCTTCTTCCCCGACTGCCCGCGCGACGCCGAGCCGCTCAAGCAGCGGGCGGCCGGCCTGCAGGAGATCGGTCTGCCGTACGCCAGCGACCCGGCCATCACGCGTCACCTGGCCCACTTCCTGCACCGCCACGCCGACCAGCTTTCCGAGCGCGTCCACAAGAAGAAGAAGACCACGACCGGGCCGACGGCAGTCCTGTTCAACGGCGGCGTCTTCAAGGCCGGCCTGATGCGTGACCGGGTCGTCGAGGTGCTCAACGCCTGGGGCAAGACGAGCAAGACGACGGTCAAGACGCTGCAACACGACGACCTCGACCTGGCGGTGTCGCGCGGGGCGGCGTACTTCGGCCTGGTGCGGCGTGGCAAGGGGGTGCGCATCCGCGGCGGGGCGGCCCGGTCGTACTACATCGGCATCGAGACGTCGCTGCCGGCGGTGCCCGGCTTCCCGGCCCCGATCAAGGCGCTGTGCGTCGCGCCGTTCGGCATGGAGGAAGGCACCGAAGCGGAGGTGCCAGGCCAGGAGTTCGGGCTGGTCGTCGGCGAGGAGGTGCAGTTCCGCTTCCTCGGTTCGACGACGCGGCGCGGCGACGCGGTCGGCCAGATGATCGAGGACTGGCAGGACGACGTCGAGGAGCTGGCCCCGCTGGAGACGGTGCTGGAGGCGCAGGGCCCGGCGGCGCAAGGCAAGGTGGTGCCGGTGCGCTTGCAGAGCAAGGTGACCGAGATCGGCACGCTGGAGCTGTGGTGCCACAGCCGGGACAACAAGCAGCGGTGGAAGCTGGAGTTCAACGTCCGCGAGAAGCCGACGTGATACAGCCCCCGGCTTGCCGGGGGTCTTTCAGGGAGGAACGGACCATGTCCACGCCAACGACGACGAAGTACCTGACGGCGGAGGAATTTTTCCAACTGCCGCAACCCGGCGACGGGTCGCGCCGTGAACTGGTCAAGGGAGTGATCGTCACCATGTCGCCACCCGGCTTCTACCACAGCCTGGTTTGCTCCCGCGTGGACCAACTCCTGGGCACGTTCGTTTACCAGCATCAGTTGGGCTACACGGGTTGCAACGATCCCGGGGTGATCTTGGAACGCGACCCGGACACGGTTCGCGGCCCGGACGTGGCGTTTTGGTGCCGCGAACGAGTCACCAACGTGCGGCAGTTCAGCTACACCGACGTCGTCCCGGACCTGGTGGTCGAGGTTCTGTCGCCGAACGATGTGTTCACGCAAGTGCTGCGGAAGGTGCAGGAGTATTTCCAGGCCGGCGTCCGCGTCGTCTGGATCGTCGTCCCCGAGGACCAAGGCGTGGCGATCTACCGGCCGGGCCAGAACCCGACCCTCCTCGCCGTCAACGACACGCTATCCGGCGAGGATGTGGTGCCTGGGTTCACGTGTCCCGTGGCGGCCCTGTTCCCGTGAGCGTCCCAAGCCGGAGCTGTGGTGCCACGGCCGGGACAACAAGCAGAGGCGGCAGCTGGAGTTCAACGTCCGCGAGAAGCCGGCGTGAATCCCGAGTAGCCCGGCTACGCGCCGTCGGGCTTGGGCACGCCATCCTCGACGGCCAGGCCCGTGACAAGCATGATGTCGAGGACGTCGAACGCCTCGCCCGCGCCGTAGACGATCACCGTGCGCCCGGCCGGCGAGATCGACATATAGTCGCGGTGCGGCACCCGGAACGACCGGCCGTCGGCGAGGTGAATCACGAAGGGCCGAAACGGCATCGCCTCGCGCGTCTGGCGCAACTGCTCGGAAGTCATCGCGGTCCTCCCTGGGAGGCACCGGCCGCCTTCCGGCATTGTCCCCGACGGGCAAAGGCGGCCCCCATCACGAGCCGTTGTTCCGAGGCCCATTCCCGAACGCATCCGGTGATTCGATCGACAGACGTGAAATCAACATCACGTCGAGGATATCGACCGCCGGCTCGTTGATGCGCGACACGACCGCGATCCGCCCGTTGGGAAAGATGTGGAGATAATCGCGGTGCGGCACCGGGAACGTCTGACCGTCGGTCATGTGGATCACGAAAGGCGCGAACGGGATCGCGTCTCTCGTGGCTCGTAGCTGTTCCGAGGTCATCGGTTGGCTCCGGGGTATCCCGCCTTCGCGGCGGGATACCGTTACGATACCCGGTCGATGGTGCTGGCACCAGCCGCGTCGATGGGCTCACTGGCCGGCGTGTTTGCCGAGCGCCTCGTCGCGGCGTTTCTTCAGGTCGGCGTTGTCCGGGTCGTCGAGGAGCAGCCGGCCGACGTGGAACGCGACGGCGAACCACTTGCCCTCCTTCTCGGCGAGTGCGGCCTGGTCGCCGTGGTAGGCCTTCCGCTGGGCGGCGTCGGGCAGAGGCCAGGCGGTGCTGACGTTCACGTCCCACACCTTCAAGCCGTCACTCCCGGCGGTGGCGATGCTTTTACCATCGGGGCTGAAGGCCACTTTTCCGACGTCTGCCTTGAGGCGCAGCAGTTCCAGGCCCGTCTCCGCGTCCCAGAATCGGAGCGTCTTGTCGCTGGCGGCGCTGACGATGCGTCTGCCGTCGGGGCTGACGGCCACGCACTGGACCATACCCGTATGGCCCTTGAGGTCATGGATCTCCCGCCCCTTCTCAGCGTCCAGCACCTTCAACTCGCCGCTACCAACGCTGGTGGCGGGGCCGGTGGCGCGACCGCCCCCGGCGACGATGAATTTGCCGTCGGGGCTGAAGGCCAGGCTCGTTGGCCCGCTTCCGGGCCCCTTGAGCGACAGCAGCTCCTGGCCATTCGTCGCGTCCCACACCTGCATCGGCGGGTTATTGGATCCGAAGTTGCCGGAGACGATCCGTTTGCCATCGGGGCTGAAGGCCACGTGCGTCGATAGCCCCTGCTGTCCCGTAAGAGAGAGAACCTCCTGGCCTTTCTCCGCGTCCCAGATCTTCAACTCGGTCTGCCGGTTGATTCCGATGGTGATGGTGCCCGAGACGATGCGTTTGCCGTCGGGGCTGAACGCCACGCTGGTCACCGGGCCGGCGTGGCCGTGGAAGGTCTGCCTCGCGTCGAAGCGCGTCGCGAGATACTGGTGCTCCCAGCCGCGCAGGTGCGGCGGGCAGTCGTTGAGGTGGCCGAGCGCCTGGGTAACGTTGCCTTCGGCGAACGCCTCCTGGGCTTGCGCGAGACTCCGCGCGTAGCGCAGCATCTCGTTTTGCCGTTGCAGCTCGTCGGCGCGGCGTTTCTCCTGTTCGAGCTGCTTCTTCAGATCGGCGAGGTTGTCCTGGCCGACGGCCCGGGGCGTCGCGGCGGACAGCGTTGTGAGCAGCGCCGTCAGCAGCAGGGCGGTGCCCGACCAGAGCCGGCGCGCCAGCCGAAACGCGGCCGGCGACCCGTGTGCGGAGAGCATGGCGATGTCTCTCGGAAGTGTGTGGACGAAACCGACGTCAGAGTACCCCCCTCGCCGGCCGACTTCCAGCGCCTTTCCGGCGGTCGTTCCTTCCGGGTCTGGCAACGGTTCCGGGAGCGGGCCTTGTCGGAATGTTCCTGGCGATCCGGGGGCGTCAGCCCCCGGTGGTCCGGCTTCGGCACTCGAAGGGTGTCCACCGGGGGCTCACGCCCCCGGCTCGCCTCCCGGAAAACTTGCCACACCCCTCCTTCCGTGACGGCCGAGTGCCGGTGTACACTTCCACGAGCGATCCCGCGCGGCGGTGATTCCCTTCGCTGACGCTTCCGGCTCGGAAAGAGGAGACCGCGCCATGACCGCCCCGTCGCCCCTGCACGACCAGGCCCGCGCCCGCCTGCGCGACGCCCTCGCCGATCCGGCCGCCGACTTCCGCGACGGCCAGTGGGAGGCGATCCAGGGGCTCGTCGAACGCAAGGGCCGGCTGCTCGTCGTCCAGCGCACCGGCTGGGGCAAGAGCGTCGTCTACTTCCTCGCCACACGCCTGCTCCGCGACCGGGGGGCCGGGCCGACCTTGCTCGTCTCGCCACTGCTCGCCCTGATGCGAAACCAGATCGACGCCGCCGTCCGGCTCGGCGTCCGGGCCGAGACGGTCAACTCGACCAACCGAGACGACTGGGCCGGCGTCCGCGAGCGCCTCCGCGCCAACGAGATCGATGTGCTCGTCATCTCGCCGGAGCGGCTCGCGAACGAGGACTTCCTGACGAACATGCTCCTGCCCCTGGCGGCGAAGGTCGGCCTGTTCGTCGTCGACGAGGCGCATTGCATCTCCGACTGGGGCCATGACTTTCGGCCGGACTACCGGCGCATCACGCGCGTCCTGCAACGGCTACCCGCGAACGTGCCGATCTGCGCGACGACCGCGACGGCGAACGACCGCGTCGTCGCCGACGTCGTGTCGCAGCTCGGCAGCAATCTCCAGGTCATCCGCGGAGCCCTGGTGCGCGAGAGCCTCCACCTCCAGACGGTGCCGCTCGCCGACGACGCGGCGAAGCTCGCCTGGCTGGCGGAGTGGCTGCCGAAGTTCAAGGGCTCCGGCATCGTCTACGCCCTGACGCAGCGCTGGACCGAGCGCGTCACCGACTGGCTCGTCAGCCGCGGCGTCCCGGCGATCTGCTACCACGCCGGCCTGGAGAACGACGAGCGCCAGGCGCGCGAGGAGCTGCTGCTGGCCAACAAGGTCAAGGCTCTCGTCGCGACGACGGCACTCGGCATGGGATACGATAAGCCGGACCTCGGCTTCGTCGTCCACTTCCATCAGCCGGCGTCGGTCGTGCATTACTACCAGCAGGTCGGCCGGGCGGGTCGCGCGATCCCGAAGGCGTACGGCGTCATGCTCTCCGGCGGCGACGATCGCGACATCAACGACTACTTCATCGAGCAGGCGTTCCCGTCCGAGGGCGAGGTGCGCGCGATCCTCGACGCCCTGGAGTCCGCCCCGGACGGCCTGACCACCCGTGAGCTGGAACGGCGCATCAACCTCCGCTGGGGCCGAATCGAGAACGCCGTCCGCTGCCTCGCCGTCGAGGCGACGCCGCCGGTCGCCCGGGCCGAGAGCCGATGGGCGCGCACGGACGCCCCTTACGACGACGCCCAACGAGCGGCGTTCGTCGCCCACCACACGGCGATCCGCCGGGCCGAGCAGGAGCAGATGGACCGCTACCGCCAGCACGCCGGCTGCTTCATGGAGTTCCTGTCGAAAGCGCTCGACGACCCGGCCGCGAAGCCGTGCGGCAAGTGCGCCGCCTGCCAGGGCAAACCCGACGCGATGCGCGGCGTTAACGAGGCCCTCGTCCGCGAGGCGATCGTCTACCTGCGCCGCTGCGACCTGCCGCTGGAATTGAAGGCCATGCTGCCGTCCCAGGCCCTGCCGCAGTACGGCTGGTCGAGCCTGAAGAAGGACTGGCGGGGCGAGGTCGGCCGGGCGCTGTGCATCCTCGGCGACTCCGGCTGGGGGGCCCAGGTCCGCCGCGAGAAGGAAGCCGGCGGGTTCGGGGACGACCTCGCCGACGCCCTGGCGGACCTCGTCCGCCGGTGGCAGCCGACGCCCCGGCCGGCGTGGGTGACGTGCGTGCCGTCGCTCGCCCGGCCGCCGCTCGTGCCGGACCTGGCCAAGCGCGTCGCCGATCGGCTCGGCCTGCCGTTCGTCGCCGCGGTGTCGCAGACCCGCCCGACGAAGCCGCAGGCCGACATGGACAACGGCTGGCACCGGGCGAACAACCGCGACGGGGCCTTCGCCGTCACGCCGTGGGAGGGCCTCGCCGGCCCGGTGTTGCTGATCGACGACGTGGCCGACTCCGGCTGGACGTTGACGGTCGTCGCCGCCTTGCTGCGGCAGGCGGGCAGCGGGTCGGTGCTGCCGCTAGCCCTCGCCGCCGCCCGGGCGTAGGGTAACCTCTCGCTCGATGTTCTCGGGAGGGTGCCAAATGTCTCGGGTCGCGCAATGGATGCCGCTGCTGGCCATCGTCGCCGTGATCGGCGGCGGCTTCTGCCTGTTCTTCGGCTGGCGGGCGAGCCACGTCTTCAACAACGGCACCCCCGAGCCGCAGCGCGTCGCCCTCGCCGCAATGACCAACCCGCCGACGAACCTCCACCTGACCGTGACGGACTTCGACTGGGGCGGCGGCTTCGTTACGAAGGAGGACAAGGGCGGCTCGTGGGACCGGGTCTGGATCCCGCTCGTCCCGCCCGGGTTCCGGCCCGGAGCCCCGGCCGGCAACGCCCCGTACGTCCCGGTCGTGGTCGATCTCGGCAAGGTGAAGTCCCAGGGCGAACTGGAGGTGATCGCCGCCACGCGGAAGGAGGTCACCGGCGTCGTGACGAGCGGCTGGTATTCGCTCGATAGCGACGTGGCGACGAAGCTGGCGAACGGCAACCCGGCGGCCGACTACTCCAAGGCGGTCATCCTCGACCCGGACTACGAGTTCCCGACCTCGGACCGACCCGGCTTCCTCTTGGCGAGCGGAGCCGGCCTGGTCCTGCTCGCGCTGGTCTTCGGCGGCGTCTACCTCCGCTTCGGCCAAGGCCGGCCGCAGTTCAACTGAGGACGCCCGGCATGAGCTTCACGCCGCTCCACCTGTTCCACGACGACGTCGCCGTCGGCCAGACGTGGGAGTCGCAGGGCCGGACGATCACCGAGGCGGACGTCGTCGCCTACGCCGGCCTGACCGGCGACTTCAACCCGATGCACGTCGATGCGGAGTACGCCGCGACGACGCCGTACCAGAAGCGGATCGCCCACGGCCTGCTCGTCCTCGCGGTCGGCAGCGGCCTGGCCCTGTGGGCCCCGCCGATGCGCACCGTCGCCCTGGTCGGCCTCGGCGAGTGGCAGTTCAAGGAGGCGGTCTTCCTCGGCGACACGATCCGGGTGCGGACGACGCTGCTGGAGAAGGAGGAGAAGGCGCGCGGCCGGCGGGCGCTGTGCACCTGGCGGCGCGAGGTCGTCAACCAGGCCGGCGTCGTCGTGCAGGAGGGCGTGTCGCGGACGCTCGTCCTCGGCCGGGGCGGGGCGGCGACCTGAGGGTCGGACGGTATGAGCAACGCTGATGAAGGGCTCGTAAAGATAGTCGTGGAACTTCGGGATGGCCCGTTCGAGAGGGAGTCGTTCTGGGCCGAGCCGCTTGGGGACGACTTGTTCAAGCTGCGGAACTCACCGTGGTTCGCTTTCGATTTACACTTTGACGACGTGGTCCGGGCGGTCGCGGTCTGCCCCGGCGACTTGCCACGCATCGTCGAGGTGGTCCGCCGAAGTGGGCACCGGACGCTGCGGGTCATCTTCTCGCGCGAGACGAGCGAGCCGGAGCGGCTTGAGTTGCTCCGTTCCCTTCAGTAGTGGCGGGCGTTCCACGAAAACGCGAACGGCCGACTCTACGCAATCGACGTCGAGCCCGATGGCAATTATCGGGCTGTTTGTGACCAACTCTGGGGGTGGGAGCAGGAAGGACGCCTTGTCTACGAAACTGGGTCCACCAACGACGAGACAGGTCCGGGGTAGCCCCGCCGTCACTTCTTCTTCGACTGCTGCTGCTGCTGCGCCTTGGCCCAAGTGTCGCGCAGGCCGACGGTGCGGTTGAACACCAGCGCCCCCGGCTTCGAGTCCTTGACATCCACGCAGAAGTAGCCCTGGCGCTCGAACTGGAACCGGTCGCCCGCCGTCGCCGACGCGACGGACGGCTCCAGCTTGCAGCCCGTCAGCGTGACGAGCGACGCCGGGTTGAGGTTGTCGTGCCAGTCGCCGCCCTCGGGCACGTCGGACGGGTCGGGCACCCGCCACAGGTGGTCGTAGACGCGCACCTCCGCCTCGACGGCGTGCTCGGCCGACACCCAGTGGATCGTCCCCTTGACCTTGCGGCCGTCGGGCGAGTTGCCGCCCCGCGTCGCCGGGTCGTAGGTGCAGCGGATCTCGGTCACCCGGCCGTCGCTATCCACCGTTGCCCCGGTGCAGGTGACGAAGTAGCCGTAGCGCAGGCGGACCTCCCGACCGGGGGCCAGGCGGTGGAAGTCCTTCGCCGGCGTCTGCATGAAGTCGTCCTGTTCGACGTACAGCACCTTCGAGAACGGCACCGGCCGCGTGCCGGCGGAGGGGTCCTCCGGGTTGTTGACCGCCTCCAGGTGCTCGACCTGGCCGTCGGGGTAGTTCTCGATGACGAGCCGGACCGGCCGCAGCACGCCGAGGACGCGGTTGGCGCGCTTGTTGAGGTCGTCGCGGATGGCGTCTTCCAGCCAGGAGATGTCGATGGTGCCCTCGAACTTCGAGACGCCGATCCGGGCGCAGAAGGCACGTAGCGCCTCGGGCGTGTAGCCGCGACGGCGCAGGCCGCGGATCGTCGGCATGCGCGGGTCGTCCCAGCCGCTGACGACGCCTTCGCGCACCAGGGTCAGGAGGTTGCGCTTGCTTAGCAGGATGTAGGAGATGTTGAGCTTGGCGAACTCGATCTGCCGCGGGGCGTAGATGCCCAGCTCCTTGATGTACCAGTCGTACAGCGGGCGGTGGTTCTCGAACTCGAGGGTGCAGATCGAGTGCGTGACCCGCTCGATCGAGTCGCTCTGGCCGTGGGCGTAGTCGTAGGTCGGGTAGATGCACCACTTGTCGCCGACGTGCGGGTGGGCCTCGTGGAGGATGCGGTACATGACCGGGTCGCGCAGGTTCAGGTTCGGCGACGACGGGTCGATCTTCGCCCGCAGGGTCCGCGCCCCGTTGGGGAACTCGCCGGCCTTCATGCGGCGAAACAGGTCGAGGTTCTCCTCGACGGTCCGGTCGCGGTAGGGGCTGGGCTTGTCGCCGCCGCCGCCGCCGCGGTGCTGGCTGACCTGCTCGGCCGTCAGGTCGCAGACGAACGCCTTGCCCTTGGTGATGAGCAGTTCGGCCCACTCGTAGAGCTGGTCGAAGTATTCCGAGGCGTGGTAGACCGGCCCGGCCCACGAGAAGCCGAGCCAGCGGACGTCCTCCTTGATCGCTTCGATGTACTCGGTCTCTTCCTTGACCGGGTTGGTGTCGTCCATGCGAAGGTTGCACGCGCCGCCGTACTTCAGTGCGAGGCCGAAGTTGAGGCAGATCGACTTCGCATGGCCGACGTGCAGGTAGCCGTTAGGCTCCGGCGGGAAGCGCGTCTGGACGCGGCCCTGGTGCTTGCCGCTGCGGTTGTCTTCCTCGACGATCTGTTCGATGAAGTTGAGGGAAGCGGCGGGTTCGGGGGTAGCTGTCATAGGCTCCGCGTCCTTCGTTGGATCGAATCAACCACACGTCTCACGCCCGCGCCAGCGCCCGGTCGATGCGGGCGAGGCTGCGCGGCTTGCCGAGGATCACCAGCGTGTCGTACAGCCCGAAGCCGACGCCCTTGCCCGTCAGGGCGACGCGCAGGCCGTTGACCACGTCGCCGAGGCCGGCCCCGCGCGACTGCGCGAATGACGTCACGAGCGCCTCCAGCTTCGCGACGTTGAAGTCGGCGTTCGCCAGCTCGTCGCGGACGGCGGAGAGGAGGTCCTTGACGCCGGGCTTGCGGACGCGCTTGTCGAACGCCTTCTCATCATACGGCAGGGCGTCGTCGGCCGTGAAGAAGTCGGCGTAGTCGAGCACGTCGCCGGCGATGACGAGCCGGTCGCCCCCCGCCTGCAAGATGGCCCTCACCATCTGACGGTCGCCGTCCGTGACGGGTTCGCCGATGAGCTTCGCCCGGGTCAGATACGGCAGGCACATCGCCACCTTCTCGTCGAGCGGCAACTGGGCCATCCAGCGGGACTGGAAGGCGTTGAGCTTTTTGGCGTCGAAGCTGGCCGCCGCCTTGGTGACCCGCTCCAGCGAGAAAGAGCGGATCATCTCCTCGCGGGTGAAGTGCTCCGTCTTGTCGTCGAGCGACCAGCCGAGCAGGAGCAGGTAATTGAGGACCGCCTCGGGCAGGTAGCCGACCTGCTCGTAGAAATCGACGATGACCGGGTTGAAGGTCTCCGCCGCCGTCGGCAGGCCGATCGCGGCGGCGATCTCCAGGGCGCGGTCGTGGACCTTCTTGAAGTCGGCGTTCTTCAGGTACTTCGCCAGCTCGCGCTTGCTCAGCTTCTTCTTGCTGCCCGGCTCGGCAACGAAGGGCAAGTGCGCGTACTCCGGCCGCGGCCAGCCCAGTGAGTCGATGATGAAGATCTGCCGCGGCGTGTTGGAGAGGTGCTCCTCGGCGCGGATGACGTGCGTGATCTTCATGTCGAAGTCATCGACCACGTTGGCGAGGTTGTACAGACACGACCCGTCGGCGCGCTGGATGGCGTGGTCCTGCTCGGAGGCCCACTCGACCTTCATGGCCCCGCGGACGTGGTCGGTGAACTCGCAGAACCCCTCGCGCGGCATGAGCAGGCGGACGACGGCAGAGCGCCCCTGGCCCGCCAGGCGGGCGCGCTCCGCCTCGGTGCGGGCCATCCAGGGGCCACGGTAGTTCGGCTTCCGGTTCTCGGCCCGGGCGGCGTCGTCCTCGGCCTTCTTCTCGTCGGGCGTGGCGAAGTCGTGGTAGGCGACGCCCTTCGCGAGCAGCTCGGCGACGACGGCCTGGTAGCGCGGCAGCTTCTGCGACTGGGAGTACGGGCCGCACGGCCCGCCGACCTCGGCCCCCTCGTCCCAGTCCATGCCGAGCCAGCGGAAGCCGTTCAGGATCGGGGCGAGGGCCGCGGGGTTGTTCCGGCCCTCGTCGGTGTCGTCGATGCGCAGGATGAACTGGCCGCCGTGCTTGCGGGCGAACAGCCAGTTGAATAGGGCCGTGCGGACGCCGCCGATGTGGAGGTAGCCCGTCGGGCTGGGAGCGAACCGGGTGCGGACCATGCGACAGAAGCCTTTCGTCTGCGCCGGCGCCGCCCCGGCGTCGGCCAGATCATGATAGCGAGGGGCCGCAGAAGTGGGGAGGCGAACGGGCCGGCCGAGGTTCGCGTGTTCCCTTCACCGTCCCCGCGCGCCGGTGGGTGCCGTTATTCGGCGGGTCGCTACAATGCGGACGCACTCTGTAAACGTCGCGCCCCCGTCTCGAACCAAGGACCCGCCGTGATGGAACGACTCCGCGGCCTCGTCGCTGCGACGCATACGCCGTTCGCCCCCGACGGCCGCCTCGATCTGACGGCCGTCCCACGACAGGCGGATCACCTCGTCGCGTCCGGCGTCCGTGCCGTGTTCGTCGGCGGGACGACCGGCGAATCCGCATCGCTGACGACTGACGAGCGCCTCGCCCTGACGCGCCGCTGGGGCGAGGTCGTCCGTGGGACGCCGCTGCGCCTCGTCGTCCACGTCGGGCACAACTGCCAGTCCGACGCCGTCGCCGTGGCCCAGGCCGCGAGCCAGGCCGGGGCGCACGCCACCTCGGCCGTCGCGCCGTCGTACTTCAAGCCGGCTACCGTCGCCGACCTAGTCGACTTCCTCGCCCCGGTCGCGGCGGCCGCCCCGGCGCTGCCGTTCTACTTCTACGACATCCCGACCATGACCGGCGTCGCCCTGTCGATGGTCGAGTTCCTCGACCGGGCCCCGAAGCGCCTCCCGACCCTCGCCGGGTTGAAGTACACCAACGCCGACGCGGTCCAGTTGCAGGAGTGCCTCCGCTTCGGCGACGGGGCGTTCGACGTCCTCTTCGGCATGGACGAGGCCCTCCTCGCCGCCCTCGCCCTCGGCGTCGAGGGGGCCGTCGGCAGCAGCTACAACTTCGCCGCGCCGCTCTACCTGCGCGTCATCGCCGCCTTCCAGCGCGGCGACTGGCCCACCGCCCGGGCGGAGCAGGCCCGGTCGATCCGGCTGATCCGCCTCCTAGGCCGATTCGGCTACCTCGCCGCATCGAAACACGTCATGGGCCTGCTCGGTGTCCCGGTCGGCCGGGTCCGGCCGCCGCTACGGGAGTTGACGGACGACGACCGCTCTGCCCTGGAGCGCGAGCTGGACGCGATCTGCTTCCGCGACATGACCCGCTAAACCGGAGCCGGCCATGTCCCGACTACCGCCGTCCTCCCCCGTGCCGTACGCCTGGCTCGTCGTCCTGCTCCTGCTGCCGGTCGCGCTGCTGAACTACCTCGACCGGCAGATGCTCGCGTCGATGAAGTACTCCGTCATGGCCGATATCCCGAGCATCAGCACCGAGGCGAACTGGGGCCTGATGCTCGGCCAGTTCAAGTGGGTCTATGCCTTCCTCAGCCCGCTCGGCGGCTACGTCGCGGACCGATTCGGCCGGCGGCTCACCATCTGCGGCAGCCTGTTCGTCTGGTCGGCGGTGACGTACTGGACCGGCCAGGCGCGCACCTACGAGGAGCTGCTCTGGGCCCGGTCGCTCATGGGCATCAGCGAGGCGTTCTACATCCCGGCCGGGCTCGCCCTCATCACCGACTACCACACCGGCGAGACGCGCTCCCGGGCGGTCGGCCTGCACCAGATGGCGATCTACTGCGGCGTCATCGTCGGCGGCTTCAGCGGCTACGTCGCCGACGACCCGCGCTTCGGCTGGCGCTTCGCGTTCTTCTTCTGCGGCGTCGTCGGCATGGCGTACGCCGTACCCCTGGCCCTGCTGCTGCGCGACGTGCCGCGCCGCGAAGGGGTCGCGTTCGAGAAACGTTCCCTCGTCGGCGACCTCGGCGGCCTGCTGACGAACGTGTCGTTCCTGTTGCTGGTGCTGTACTTCACGCTGCCGGCCCTGGCCGGGTGGGTGGTGCGCGACTGGGGCCCGGCGATCCTCAAGGACCGGTTCCAGATCGGCCAGGGCCAGGCCGGCGTCTCGGCGACGCTCTACTGGCAGCTCGCCGCCATCGTCGGCGCGGTCGGCGGCGGCGCGCTCGCCGACTACTGGATGCGGCACACGATCCGCGGCCGGATCTACGTCAGCGCGATCGGCATGGGCCTCATCATCCCTGCCCTGTTCGCCGTCGGCAACGCGGACAGCCTCCTCGTCGCGGTGCTGTTCCTGGCCCTGTTCGGCCTCGGCTGGGGCTTCTTCGACGCGAATAACATGCCGATCCTGGCCCAGATCGTCCGGCCAGAGCTTCGCGCGACCGGCTACGGCGTCATGAACATGGTCAGCATCAGCTGCGGCGGCCTGGCCGACTGGAGCTTCGGGGCGATGCGCGACCAGGGCGTGCCGCTCAACGCCATCTTCGGGGCGTTCGCCGGCCTCGGCGTCGTCTCGGTCGTCCTCGTCCTCTTGATCCGGCCGCGGCGGGAGTTACAACACACCTGAGCACTCTTCCTCCCCTCTCCCCCCGGCTTTGCGGGGGGAGAGGGGTCGGGGGTGAGGGGGGCGGAGGTAGGTCGTGGTGGAAAGGAAGTGTCACCGCCGGGTCGCCTGAGCCCCCCTCACCCCAACCCCTCTCCCCCCGCAAAGCCGAGGGGAGAGGGGCTTCAGCAACCGAGGACACGATGAACGAGTTCCACGTCTGCGGCCTGGGCAACGCCATCGTCGACATCTTCGTCGAGCCGACCGACGCCGAGTTCGCCACGCTCGGCTTCGAGAAGGGGACGATGCGGCTCGTCGAGGCCGCCGAGCAGAAGGAACTCCTGACGCGCTTCGCCGACAAGGAGCCGCGCCTGGTCAGCGGCGGCTCCGTCGCCAACTCGATCATCGCCCTGTCGCAGCTCGGCGGCAAGGGGGCGTTCATCGGCTGCGTCGGCGACGACCGCTACGGCCTGTTCTACGACACGGAGTTCGAGGAGCTCGGCATCGACTGCGGCAACCCGGTCATCGTCAACGAGACGACCGGCACCTGCATCTGCTGCATCACCCCGGACGCCGAGCGGACGATGCGCACCTGCCTGGCCGTCTCCAGCCACCTCGCCGCCCGCCACGTCGAGGAACGCCGCGTCGCCGGGGCGGAGTGGCTCTTCGTCGAGGGCTACGTCCTTGCGAACCCGAACACCGGCCAGGGGGCCGTCCGCGAGGCGGTCCGCCTCGCCAAGAAGAACGGCACCCAGGTCGCCCTGACCTGCTCCGAGGCGTTCATCGTCGAGGTCTTCGGCGACGCGTTCTTCGAGACGCTGGTCCAGGCGGACCTCCTCTTCTGCAACGCGAGCGAGTCGATGGCGGTGACGAAGACGAGCACGGCGGCCGAGGCGTTCGCCGCCCTGCGCGACAAGGTGCCGTCGTGCGTCGTGACCGACGGCCCGCACGGGGCGTTCGTCCGCTACGGCGGCGTCGAGACGCGCGTGGACGCCTTCCCGTGCACGCCGCGCGACGTGACCGGGGCCGGCGACATGTTCGCCGGGTCGTTCCTTTACGGGATCACCCACGGCGTGCCGGCCGACCGGGCGGCCCGGGCGGCGTGCTACCTGGCGATGAAGGTCATTACCCAGGTCGGGGCCCGGCTCCACTCCGGGACGCGCCAGTTCTGGGACGAGATCGTCGGGAAGGGGTGAGCCGATGGCCCGCATCCGCACGTTCATCGCCGTCGGCCTCGACCCGGCCCTGCGCGACCACTGCGCCGCGCTCCAGGAGAAGCTCGGCCGGTCGGCGGCGAAGGTGAAATGGGTCGAGCGCGACAACATCCACGTCACGCTCCTGTTTCTTGGCGAGGTGGACGACCGCGACCTGCCGGCGATCTGCAAGGCCGTCGCCGGCGTGGCGAAGGACCACGCCCCGTTCGGGCTGAGCCTGCAAGGGATCGGGGCGTTCCCCGACGCGGATCGGCCGCGGATCGTCTGGGCAGGCGTCGGCGACGGCCGGGCCGAACTGGCCGCCTTGCACGACGCCTTGGAGCCGCCGCTTCTCGACCTCGGCTGCTACCGCCGCGAGGAGCGCGCCTACACGCCGCACGTCACCCTCGGCCGGGTCCAGGGCGAGCGCGACGCGGCCCCGCTGGCCCAGGCGCTGAGCGGCTTCAGCAACTGGCAGGGCGGAGTGATGGATGTCGCCGCGATCCACGTCATGGCCAGTGAACTGACGCGCGACGGGCCGATGTACACCGTCCTGAGCACGGTGCGGCTGGGCTGAAGCCGGCCCCCGCCGCCCCGCTTGAAAGCGCGACGACCGCCACCTATCCTGAGCGTGAAGACGTCGCCAAAGCAAGGGGGGAGGCATGTCGGAGACTGGGATGAGTTTGCCCGTGGTGCGCGGCCTCGGGGAGACGACCCGGCCGGACCGGTGGTGGGCGCAGCCGCTCGTGGTGCTCGGGGTGCTGTCCGCCTTCGTCGGCTACGCGACCTGGGCCGGGATGCAGAATAACTACTACACCTACGGGCCGTACCTGTCGCCGTTCTACTCGCCGGTCCTCCTCTACGACACCAACGGCGACAGCGCCACCCAGAACGCCGCCCGGGCCCACCACGCCTGGTTCGGCGAGAAGCCCTCCTGGTGGCCGTGGTTCATCCCGTTCTCGCCGGCGGCCCTCATCCTCATCGCCCCGGCCGGGTTCCGCCTGACCTGCTACTACTACCGCGGCGCGTACTACAAGGCGTTCATCGCCGACCCGCCCGCCTGCGCCGTCGGCGAGGGCCGCAAGAACTACGACGGCGAGCGCGGCTGGCTGTCGTTTCAGAACCTGCACCGCTACTTCCTCTACCTCGCCCTGCTCTTCCTGCTCGTCCTCGCCTACGACGCCTGGTCGGCGCTGTGGTTCCCGATCGATCCGACCAACTGGAAGGAAGGCACGAAGTTCGGCATCGGCGTCGGCACCCTCGTCCTGACGTTAAACGTGGTTCTCCTCGGCGGTTATACCCTCGGCTGCCACTCGTTGCGGCACCTGATCGGCGGCGGCCGCGACAGCCTCGCCAGCTCGGCGACCAAGCCGGCCTACGACTGCGTCAGCTGCCTCAACCGCCAGCACCCGTACTGGGCGTGGGCGAGCCTCGTCTGGGTCGGCTTCAGCGACGTGTACGTCCGGCTCTGCTCGATGGGCATCTGGTCGGACTGGAGGATCCTGTGAGCACGGACTACCCGATCCACACGTACGACGTGCTCATCATCGGCGCGGGCGGGGCCGGCCTGCGGGCGGCGATCGAGGCGTCGGCGGCCGGGCTCAAGGTCGGCGTCATCTGCAAGTCGCTCCTCGGCAAGGCCCACACCGTCATGGCCGAGGGCGGCATGGCGGCGGCCCTGGCCAACGTCGACGAGCGTGACAGCTGGAAGGTCCACTTCGCCGACACGATGCGCGGCGGCCAGTACGTCAACAACTGGCGCATGGCCCAGCTCCACGCCCAGGAGGCCCCGGCCCGCGTCCGCGAGCTGGAAGCGTGGGGGGCCGTCTTCGACCGGACGCCGGACGGCCGCATCCTCCAGCGTAACTTCGGCGGCCACCGCTACCCGCGCCTCGCCCACGTCGGCGACCGGACCGGCCTGGAGCTGATCCGCACGCTCCAGGACCACGGCGTCCACAAGGGCATGGACGTCCACATGGAGACGACCGTCGTCCGCCTGCTCAAGGACGGCGAACGGATCGCCGGCTGCTTCACCTACACGCGCGAACGCGGCCGGTTCAGCATCTTTCAGGCGAAGGCGGTCGTCCTCGCGACCGGCGGCCTCGGCAAGGCGTACAAGATCACGAGCAACAGCTGGGAGGGCACCGGCGACGGCCACGCCCTGGCGTACGACGCCGGGGCGGAGCTACAGGACATGGAGTTCATCCAGTTCCACCCGACCGGCATGGTCTGGCCGCCGAGCGTGCAGGGGATCCTCGTGACGGAAGGCGTTCGCGGCGAGGGGGGCGTCCTCCTCAACAACAAGGGCGAGCGCTTCATGTTCAACGACATCCCGGAAAACTATCGCCCGCAGACGGCAAAGGACGCGGAAGAAGGCTGGCGCTACTGCCAGGGCGACAAGACGGCGATGCGGCCGCCTGAGCTGCTGACGCGCGACCACGTCGCGCGGTGCATCGTCCGCGAGGTGCGCGAGGGCCGCGGCAGCCCGCACGGCGGCGTCTACCTCGACATCGCCTGGATCCGCGAGAAGCTCCCCAACGCGGCGGAGCACATCAAGCGCAAGCTGCCGAGCATGTACCACCAGTTCAAGGAGTTGGGCGGCATCGACATCACGTCCGAGCGGATGGAGGTCGGCCCGACGACGCACTATGTCATGGGCGGCGTTAAGGTGGACGGCGACACGCAGATGTCGCGCATCCCGGGCCTGTTCGCCGCCGGCGAGTGCGCCGTCGGCATCAACGGCGCGAACCGCCTCGGCGGCAACTCGCTGTCCGACCTGATCGTCTTCGGCAAGCGCGCCGGCGAGTACGCCGCGATCTACGCCCGCGACCACGGCCTGCCGACGATCCACGCCGACCAGGTCGCGGCGGCCGAGCGGTGGGCCCTGGCCCCGTTCGACCGGCCGGGCACCGCCGAGGGGGCGTACCAGGTCCAGGCGGCGCTACAGGAGCTGATGCAGCACAACGTCGGCATCGTCCGCCGCGAGGACGAGATGGTCCACGCCCTCGCCGAGATCGCGAAGCTGCGCGAGCGGTCCGAGCGCTGCAAGGTGACCGGCAACCGCGATTACAACCCCGGCTGGCACACCGCCCTCGACCTGCACAACCTGCTGACGGTGTCCGAGGCGATCGCCCGGTGCGGGGTCGCCCGCAAGGAGAGCCGCGGCGGCCACTTCCGCGACGACTACCCCAAGAAGGACGAGGGCCACTGGGGCAAGGTGAACCTCGTCGTCCACAAGGACGCCGACGGCCGGATGGTCCTGACCGAGGTGCCGATCCCGGAGATGCCGGCCGAGCTGAAGCAGGTCATCGAGGAGAACAAGTAATGCTCCCGCTCCCCATGACGTCCGCTTCCCCGTCGCCGGCGACGAGCGCCTACCCGAGGCCGGGCCAGGTGACGCTGCGCGTCTGGCGCGGCGACGCGGCCGGCGGCAAGTTCGAGGACTACACCACCGCCGTCTCCGAGGGGATGGTCGTCCTTGACGCGGTGCACCGGGTGCAGGCCGAGTCCGCGCCGGACCTCGCCTGCCGCTGGAACTGCAAGGCCGGCAAGTGCGGCTCCTGCTCGGCCGAGGTCAACGGCAAGCCGCGCCTGATGTGCATGACCCAGCTCGCCCACCTGCCGCTCGACCAGCCGGTGACGATCGAGCCGCTGCGGTCCTTCCCGCTCATCAAAGACCTCGTCACCGACGTGTCGTGGAACTACCGCGTCAAGAAGAAGATCAAGCCGTTCCAGCCGCGCAAACCGGACGCCCCGGACGGCACCTGGCGCATGGACCAGGCCGACGTCGACCGGGTGCAAGAGTTCCGCAAGTGCATCGAGTGCTTCCTGTGCCAGGACGTCTGCCACGTCCTGCGCGACCACCACAAGCACGACGAGTTCATCGGGCCGCGCTTCCTCGTCCACGCCGCCGCGCTGGAGATGCACCCGCTCGACACGGCGGACCGCATCCCGGAGCTGAAGCAGGCGCACGGCATCGGCCTGTGCAACATCACCAAGTGTTGCACGGTCGTCTGCCCGGAGCACATCAAGATCACCGACAACGCGATCATCCCGCTCAAGGAGCGCGTCGTCGACGAGTACTACGACCCGCTCCTGTGGCTGTTGCGCGTGCTGGGGCTGCGCGGCAAGCGGTGATCCGTCAGAGCCGCGCACGCAGCTCGCGCCAGCGAGCGGAGTAAGCGGTTAGAGACTCGTAGTCCGGGCGGTGACCGCTTCCTCCGCTCGAAGACTCGCTGCGTGCGCGGCTCCGAAAGACGCATCCGAACCCCCATCGGAGGGCGACCCCATGCCGGAGTTGAAGCCGATCTCGCGCGAGTCGGTGCCGCTCTGCCTGGACAAGGCGGACCGCTACCGCCTCCTCAACGACCCGGCCCAGGCGGAGAGCATCTGCCTGGACGTCCTCGCCGTCGAGCCGGACAACCAGCGCGCCCTCGTCGTCCTGCTCCTGGCCCTGACCGACCAGTTCGCCGCCGGGTCGGCCGACCTGGTCGCTGAGGCCGAGGCGGTCGCCGCCCGGCTGCACGGCGAGTACGAGCGCCTCTACTACGCCGGCATCGTCTGGGAGCGACGGGCCGTCGCACGCCTGGCCCACGGCGGCCTCGGTAGCGCCGCCGCCGCCCACGCCTGGATCGAGAAGGCGATGCGCCTCTTCGAGCAGGCCGAGCGCGTGCGCCCGGCCGACAACGACGACGCCCTGCTCCGCTGGAACAGCTGCGTCCGCCTGCTTCAGCGCCACCACCTCAAGGCGGACGAGGCCGACCGGCACCCCGGCCCGGTCGGCGACGACTGACCCGCCGCGAAAAATGCGCCGCCGGGCGCGTCACACGTCGAACGCCCCTCCCCAAGTGATGCAACGGCCGCCACGTCCTCACGTCACCCGGCGGCCGATCACATAGACCCTGGGGGAGCAACTCCGTGACCATGTCCACGCGCGCTTTGAACAGCCCGTCCCTCGAGACCCTCGAGGATCGTTCGACGCCGTCGTCCTACATCTGGAACGGCGACCTTTACGTCGTCGGCAGCAACGCCAACGACTCTTCGACCGTCTCGTACGAGGTGTACGGCGGCGTCGGCTACTACCGCGTCTACGAGAACGGGGCGAACACGTGGTATAATGCCAGCAGCGTCTGGGGCGGCGACGTCGCCTTCTACGGCTACGGCGGCAGCGACTACTTCGTCAACTACACCGGCCTGCGGACGTACGCCTGGGGCGGCGACGGGGTCGATACCCTCGTCGGCAGCTACAACGCCGACTACATCGACGGCCAGAATGGCACCGACTACATCTACGGCTACGGCGGCAACGACACGCTCATCGCCGGCTACGACTGGAGCTACAACTACGTCAACGGCGGGACCGGCGACGACTGGATCTACGGCGGCTACGGCAACGACACCCTCGTCGGCGAGGCCGGCAACGACTGGATCTACGGCTTCGACGGCAACGACTGGATCTACGGCGGCACCGGCAACGACGTCATCTACGCCGGCTGGGGCAACGACGTCCTGATGGGCGACGCCGGGATCGACTACCTCTACGGCGAGGGCGGCAACGACACGCTCTACGGCGGCGGGTACAACGCCTACGACAACACGTGGGACTACCTGCACGGCGGGGCCGGCTACGACGCCTTCGACAACGACTGGTACTGGAACGGCTGGAGCTGGGTCCAGGTCGACACCCACGCCGACTACGTCGCGGGGGTCGATTACAAGATCTGATCGCACCAACCCTGGCGAGCCGAGAGCTGACGCTTTCGGCTCGCCGTTGCGTTAGTTCGGGAACAGCTCCCGGTTCGAGAAGATGACGTTCCACGGCCGGAGGTCCCACCGGACGAAGACGCCGGCGGCGTGGAACGGGTCGGCCTGGAGCAGGGCCAGCGCCTCGTCGGCGCTGGCCGCCTCGTAGACGATCAGCGCCCCGTAGCCGTCCGTCAGCGGCCCCGACGCGGCTAGCTTGCCCTCCTGCACCAGCCGCGTCAGATACGCCCGGTGGGCCGGCCGGTGGGCGTCCACCATCTCCTTGTCCTGGACGTACTCGATCAGGGCGGCGAACTTCATCGGCGCACCTCCACCGGGACGGCAGCCACCGGGGCGGCGTCACCGGCCGGCTCGATCAGCCAGCGGTGGACGCCGAACAGCACCAGCGGATAGACGAGGTCGCCGGCGAGCGTCCCGCCGTAGAACGGCAGCGCCAGGACGTAGCACGCCAGCAGGCCGGACAGGTCGAACGAGTACCTGAGCAACTGCGGGTAGTCGGCATGGTTCGACGGCACCCACGCCGACGCCAGGCCGCCGAGGTCGGCGGCCGGCACGCTCGCCGTCAGCCAGATCGCGAAGTTCGTGAGCAGAAAGAACTGCAAGCTGCCCAGGAGCGACACGCCGACGACCTTCAAGGCAGTCGGCTTCCGGAGCAAGAAGTACCCGAGCAGCACATAGACCAGGAAGCTGGCGTAGACGACCGGGTTGAACGGCGACCACCCCTTCCAGGCGTAGATGACCGCGTCGCTCGCGGCCAGGATGCCGAGCGGAAGGGTGAACGCCAGCCACGCCGGCAGGCGCGAGCCGCCGAAGATGCCGACGGCCCCCATCGGGGTCAGGTTCCACGGGTGCGGGATCAGCCGCGCGAACCCGGCCACGACGGCGACCACGGCCGCCCAGGCCGACTCCGCGAACGTCATCGAATTGCGGCTCATCGCGGCCATCCTTCCCGACAAGGTCTTCCGAATCGTCGTCGCGGGTATCTTAAATTCCGGCCGTAGGGACGGCAAGGACAGCCGGCCCCTCCCGGGCCGCCCCATTCTCGCGATCGGCACATCACGCACCTCTTTCCTGAGCTAGAGTTCCGACGGCGGGAACCGCTTTATCTCCCCCCTCGAAGCACAGCGCACCACGAGGCAGCAGCGATGAAGGAACCGACCGTAGCGATTATCGGGGCCGGCCCGGCCGGCTTGACGGCGGCGTATCTCCTCACGAAGCAGGGCGTGCCGGTCACGGTGATCGAGGCCGACCCGGAGTACGTCGGCGGCATCTCCCGCACCGCGAAGTACAACGGCTTCCACTTCGACATCGGCGGGCACCGCTTCTTCTCCAAGTCGAAGGAAGTCGAGGACCTCTGGACCGAGATCCTCCCCGACGACATGCTCGACCGGCCGCGCTCGTCGCGCATCTACTACAACGGCCAGTTCTTCTCCTACCCGCTCAAGGCCGGCGAGGCGCTGTGGAAGCTCGGCTTCCTCGAAGCCGCCCACTGCATGCTCTCCTACATGTACCGGCAGACGTTCCCGATCAAGGACCCGAAGAGCTTCGAGGAGTGGGTGACGAACCAGTTCGGCTCGCGCCTCTTCAACATCTTCTTCAAGACCTACACCGAGAAGGTGTGGGGCATGAGCTGCAAGGAGATCTCCGCCGACTGGGCCGCCCAGCGCATCAAGGGCCTGTCGCTCAAGACCGCCGTCTGGAACGCCCTCTTCCCGCCGAAGAAGGCCGGCGGCAAGGACCGCGGCAAGGTCATCAAGACGCTGATCGACACGTTCCGCTACCCGCGCAAGGGCCCCGGCATGCTCTGGGAGGCGTGCGCGAAGAAGGTCCAGGAGCAGGGCGGCACGATCCTGATGGGCCAGAAGGTCGTCGGCTGCGAGTACCACCCCGAGAGCAAGGCCTGGACCGTGTCGCACGTCGATGCCAACGGCAACCGGACTGGCACCGTCGCGAAGCACGTCATCTCGTCCGCCCCGATGCGCGAGCTGGTTCAGGGCCTGAGCCCGGCCGCGTCCCCGGCCGCCCGCGACGCCGCGAGCAAGCTGCGCTACCGCGACTTCCTCACGGTCATGCTCATCCTGAAGGACAAGGAAACCTTCGACGACAACTGGATCTACATCCATGACCCGAAGGTGAAGGTCGGCCGGATCCAGAACTTCAAGTCCTGGTCGCCGGAAATGGTGCCGAACCCGGACCAGTCCTGCCTCGGCCTGGAGTACTTCTGCTTCGAGGGCGACGGCGTCTGGGCCAGCAAGGACGAGGACCTCATCGCCCTGGCGACGAAGGAACTGGCCCAGATCGGCCTGGCGAAGCCGGACCAGGTAATCGACGGCTGCGTTGTCCGCCAGCCGAAGGCGTACCCGGTCTACGACGACGACTACGCCAAGCACGTCGACGTCGTCCGCAAGGAGCTGACGGAGCGCTTCCCGAACCTGCACCTGGTCGGGCGCAACGGCATGCACAAGTATAACAACCAGGACCACGCCATGATGACGGCGATGCTCTGCGCGAAGAACATCATCGCCGGCCAGGCGCTGTACGACCTGTGGCAGGTCAACCAGGACGCCGAGTACCACGAGGCCGGGGCGGCCGGCGACCAGAAGGAGATCGGCGCGACCGGCCTTCGCATGGTGCCGCAGCGCGTCGCCGACGAGAAGCCGGCCACGGCCCGCTGACCGCGGCGTGGGGTTCGCCAGTTCGGCTCCGGGAGGAATCGTCCCGGGGCCGTTGTTTTTCTCGGCCTTCCCGCCGCCCTTCCCCGCGAAACCGTGAGCTATGCTTGCGCGAGGAACGGCCTCAGATAGCCCCCGGCTTGCCGGGGGTCTTCGCACCAAAGCACCCCCGGCTTGCCGGGGGCTATGTGGAAGACAGCGGGGAAAGTCGTCGATGATCTCGCGAACGGTACGTCGCCTCCTGCTCGCCCCGGCGGAGGGCCTCCTGACCCAGATGCCGCGGGCCCTGGTCGTCTCCGTCCTGGCGATGGTCGTCGACGTCGGCGTCCTGGCCCTGCTCGTTCAGTTCGCCGGCGTGTCGGCCATCCCGGCGGCGGTGATCGGCTACCTGACCGGCGGCGTGGTGCAGTACGTCCTCTGCTCGGTGTGGGTCTTCCCGAACGCGCCGAAGAGCGCCGCGACCGGGTTCGTCGCCTTCACGGTCCTGTCGCTGGGCGGCCTGGCGATCACCGCCGGGACGATCCAGTTGTTGCACGAGTCGTACGCCCTGCCGCTGACGTTCGCCAAGGCGGTGGCCCTTGGCCTGGCGTTCAACTGGAACTTCTTCACGCGCAAATTCCTGCTCTTCCGGCCGGACGCGGCGTCCGAGCCGGCGACGCAGTGACCCCCGGAGCCTCCTGAATGTCCGCCGAATCCCCTCCCCTTTCCGACGGCGCGGAAACGTACTTCGACCGGGCTGGGGCCGCCCTGACGACCCTGGCCGCCCGGCCGCTCGTCCTGGCGGCCGTCGCCCTTGCCCTGAACGCCGTCCTGTCGCCGTACCTCGGCCTGATCCACGACGCCCGGCTGTACGCCCTCCAGACGACGAACCGCCTCCACGACGGGGCGTTCGGCCACGACCTGTTCCTCCGCTACGGCTCGCAGGACCAGTTCTCGGCCTTCTCGGCCATCGCCGCTCCGCTCGCCGGCCTGGTCGGCGTCCCGGCGGCGTTCTTTTTGATCTACCTCGCCTCGCGCGCCGTGTTTTGCTATGGCCTGGCGCGTTTCGTGCCAGGCCTGTTCGGCCCGACGCCGGTCGCGGCCCTGGCGGTCCTCGTCCTGGCGGTCGATCCGGTCGGGTTCGGCGGGATGAACATCTTCACCGTCAACGAGCCGTTCACGACGCCGCGCCTGCCGGCGTGCGGCCTGGTCCTGCTCGGCCTGTCGTTCCTCGTCGGGCGGCGCTGGGCCCCGGCGGCCGGGTGCTTCGTCGGCGCGCTGCTCCTCCACCCGCTCATGGGACTCGTCGGGGCGACGATGTTCGCCGCCTGGGCGGTCTACTCGCTCTGGCCGGACCGCGGCCTGGTGGTCCTGGCCGGCTGCGCCGTCGCCGGCTGCGTCGGCCTGCTCGCGTACCCGCCTCTGTCTTACCGCCTGTTCGGGACGATGGACGCCGCGTGGATCGAGCAGGTGCGCATCGTCTCGTCGTTCAACTTCCCGACCGACTGGCGCGAGGTCGATTGGCGGCGGCTCCTCGTCTGCGTCGCGATCGTCCTCGTCGCCGCCGGGCTGTGGGCCCGGGCCGACCGTGGCCGGGCCGACTTCCTCCGCGTCGCGGTCCTGGTCGGCGTCACCGGCCTGGTGGCGACGACGGTCGCCGGCCTGCTCGGCTACAAGCTCCTGCTCCAGGGCCAGCCGTACCGCATGGTCTGGCTGCTCCACCTCCTCGCCGTGCCGTGCGCCGTCCAGCTCGTCGCCTGGGCGTGGGCCGGCGGCGGCGAGCGGCACCGCGTCGCCGCCCTGCTCGCCGGCGCGGCGCTGCTCTGCTCGTCGGGGGTGTGGCTGGACTGGGGCCTGCCGCTCATGGTCCTGCCGCTCGCCGTCGTCGCGACGCGCGGCCTACTCGCCGAGCCGCGCGTCGCCGACTGGCCGAGCCGGAGCGTTGCGTGGAGCCTCGCCCTCGGCATGACGGCGTGGGGCGTCTACCGGACCGGGGTCGTCCTGGCGATGGGCCACCTGTTCACGACCCGCTTCGACGGCAACGAGTTCCTCTACCTCGTCCTGGTGCCGCTCGGGCCGAGCCTTGCCATCCTCGGTAGCGCCGCCGCCGCGGCGCTGCTCGCCCCGGGGCTACGCCGCGAACCGGGCCGTGTCGCCGCCGTCGCCGTCGCCGTCGCCGTCGTGGTGCAGACCGCCGCGTTCGCGGTGATCGAGTCGGCGTGGTACGACCGCCACCTGACGACGCACCGCGGCGGGGTGGCATTCGTCCGGGCCGTCCTCGCCGAGCGCCGGGCCGGCGGCGAGCGCCCGCCGACGATCTACTGGACCGGGGCCCGGGCGGACACGATCTGGCTCCGGCTCGACGGCTGCTCCTACTACGGCTTCGTCCAGCTAGCCGGGCTGCTGTTCAACCGCGACACGGCCGAGGAGGCGTTCCGCCGGGCCCGGCTCGTCGGGGCGTTCGAGGTCGGCCACTACCGCCGTTTCCGCGACACGTACCCGCCGGCGTGGGACGACTGGCTCCACGACCTGCACGGCGTCCGGTTCGCCGACGCGGAGCCGACCGGGGAGGACCTCTTCCGCCTGGCGACGGACCCGGCTCTGGACTTCGTCGTCTCCGACCGGGACCTCGGCGGCCCGTTCCTCGCCAGCGACGGCACCGTCTACGTCTACGACTGCGCCCGGCTGCGCGCCCTGGCGAGCGGCCGCTGACCGCCGAACGCTACCTTGCTCGCGCCGCGCGCCGTGGTACCATGTACGGAGACATCCGCCACCGCGCCGGAGCGAGCCGATGAGCGACGGGGGGACGACGACGGTCTTCATCCAGGGGTGCCTCGACCGCCTGCGCGCCGGCGACGGCACCGCCCTTGCCGCGCTGATCGCTCGGGCCTACGACCGGCTGGGCGTCCTGGCCCAGCGCATGTTCCGCGACTACCAGCGGCTGCGGCCCTACGCCGACCCGGACGACGTGCTGCAAGGGGCGGCCGAGCGTCTCCAGCGCGCCCTGGAGGCGTGCCCGCCGCCGACCGTGGCGGAGTTCTTCCGCCTGGCCGCCGCCCTGATGCGCCGCGAGCTGATCGACCTGACGCGCCGCTACTTCGGCCCGCACGGCGACGGCGCGAACCAGGTCGCCCTGGCGGCCGGGTCGGCGAGCACGACCGGCGGCGAGGCCGCCCCGGACCCGAGCCAGTCCACCCACGACCCGAGCCGCCTCGCCATGTGGCGCGAGTTCCACGAGGCGGTCGAACACCTCGACGAGCCGCTCCGCGACGTGTTCAACCTGCTCTACTACCACGAGGTCACCCAGGAGGAGGCGGCCGAGACGCTCGCCGTCTCGGTGGCGACGGTGCGCCGCCGCTGGGTCGAGGCCCGGCTGCGCTTGCAGCAGGCCCTGCGCAACGACCTGCCCGGAAGCTGAGTCATGGCCCGCCGCTTCGTCCTGCTCGACCGCGACGGCACCCTCAACGTCGAACGCCACTACCTGGCCGACCCGGGGCGGCTTGAGTTGCTCCCCGGCGTGCCGGAGGCGTTGCGTCGCCTCCGCGGCGCCGGCCTGGGGCTGGTTGTCCTGACGAACCAGTCCGGCGTCGGCCGCGGCTACTTCGACCGGGCCGCCGTCGATCGCGTCCACGACCGGTTGCACGAGTTGCTCGCCGAAGCCGGCGTCGCCCTCGACGGGATTTACGTCTGCCCGCACGGCCCTGATGACGGCTGCGCCTGTCGCAAGCCGGATGTCGGCCTCGCCCTCGCCGCGGCGGCGGAGCATGATTTCGACCCGGCCGCGGCGGTCGTCGTCGGCGACAAGGCGGCCGACGTTCACCTCGGCCGCAACCTCGGCGCGACGGCGGTCCTCGTCCGCACCGGCTACGGCGAGGTGACGCTCCGTGACGAGGCGGTGTCAGCCGACTTCGTCGCGGCCGACCTGCTCGACGCGGCCGGGTGGATCGAGAGGACGATCCGATGAGCATCCTCCGCTGGCTCGTCCGCCTCGCCCTCGGGCGTCGCCTGGTGTTGACGGACGGTCACCTGCGCGTCGCCGGCCCACACGCGCCGCTGACGATCCGCCGCGACCGGCACGGCATCCCGGTCGTCGAGGCGGCGAGCGAGCGCGACGCGTTCTTCGGCCTCGGCTTTTGCCAGGGCCAGGACCGGGCCTTCCAGCTGGAGGTGCTCCTCCGGGTCGTGCGCGGCACCGTCAGCGAGCTGGTCGGCCCGGACGCCCTGCCGGTCGATCGCCTCAGCCGGCGGATCGGCTTCCACCGCGCCGCGCTGGCGCGGGTGCCGCTCCTGGTCCCCGAAGTGCGCGAACTCCTGGAGGCGTTCGCGGCCGGCGTCCGGGCCGGGACGACGGCCGGCCTGCCGCGCAAGCCGCACGAGTTCGCCCTGCTCGGCGGCCAGCCGACGCTGTGGACGCCGGCCGACACGCTCGGCGTCGTCGAGCTGATCTCGTTCACCCTGTCGGCGAACTGGGGCGTCGAGCTGGCGCGCCTGCGCATCTGGCGCGAGGACGGCGAGGAGGCGCTGCGCGCCCTCGACCCGACCTTCCCGGCCTGGCACCGCGTCACCCTGCCTAACCTGACCACCGCCGGGGTGCCGCCACTCGACCGCCTTGGCGAGGAGTTGACACTGCTGCGTCAGCTGGTCGGCAGCGGCGGCGGATCGAACAACTGGGCCCTCGCCGGCAACCGGACGGCGACGGGCCGTCCGATCCTGGCGAGCGACCCGCACCTCGACACGAAGCTGCCGTCGCCGTGGTATCTCGCCCATTTGCGTTGGCCGGGCGGGGCGGTCGTGGGATGCAGCTTCGTCGGCGGCCCGGCCGTCCTCGCCGGGCACAACGGCCATGCCGCCTGGGGCCTGACCGCCGGCCTGGTCGATAACACCGACCTGTTCCTGGAGCAACTCGGCCCCGACGGCCGGACCTACCGCCAGGGCGGCGAGTACCGGCCGTGCGTCGTCCGCGAGGAGCGCATCGCTGTAAAGGGCAAGCCGGCCGTCGTCGAGACGGTGCTGGAGACGCCGCGCGGCCCGATCCTGACCGGTGTCCTCGACGGCGTGACGGACGCCGTCTCGCTGCGGGCGGTCTGGCTCGACCCGCGCCCGGTCGCCGGCCTGCTCTGGGTGCATCGCGCCCGGTCGTTCGACGAGTTCCGCGAGCTGCTGCGCGACTGGCCGGCCACGTCGCAGAACATGGCCTACGCCGACGCGACCGGGACGATCGGCTGGCAGCTCGCCGGCGGCGCGCCGCGGCGCAAGGTCGGCCACGGGGCGATGCCGCTGCCGGGCTGGCGGCCCGAGGTCGGCTGGGAGGACGGCCTCATCCCGTTCGATGAGATGCCGCACGGCGAGAACCCGCTGGAGGGCTACCTCGCCACGGCGAACAGCCGGCCGCTGCCGGAGGGCCACGGGCCTGACCTCGGCGTGGACTGGATCGACGGCTACCGCCAGCAAGCGATCCAGGACGCCCTCGCCTCCCGGTCGGACTGGACCATCGCCGAGACGCTCCGGCTCCAGGCCGACCAGCGTTCCCTGCCGTGGGTGGAGATGCGCGACGCCGTCCTCGCCGTGCCGGCCGACACGCAGCGGCGGACGCTGGCCTTGCGGTTGCTCCGCGAGTGGGACGGCGTCCTCGGCATCGACTCGGCCGCGGCGAGCGTCTACGAACTGTTCGTGGCGGAGATGCTGACCCGCCTCGCGAAGGCGAAGGCCCCGCGCTCCTGGGAGGCGGCCCTGGGCAAGGGCCAGGCGGTGCTGGTCGAGTTCAACTACTTCGCCTTGCGGCGGTCGGGCCACCTGGTGCGCCTACTGCGCGAGCAGCCGGCCGGCTGGTTCGCGCGCGGCTGGCCGGCCGAGATGGCCGACGCCCTGGAGGCGGCCGTCGCGGCCCTGGAGGCGCGGGCGGGTCGCGACCCGGACCGATGGGGCTGGGGCCGGCTGCGGACGCTCACCCTCAAGCACCCGCTCGGCCGGAGCCGACTCCTCGCCTCGACGTTCAACCTCGGCCCGTACCCGCACGGCGGCGACGCCGACACGGTCAACCAGTCGGCGTCGCTGCCGTGGCGGCCGCTCGACGGGGCGGTCAACCTCGCCTCGGCCCGGGTCGTCATCGACGTCGGGGCGTGGTCGAACTCACGCTTCGCCCTGCCGGCCGGGCAGTCGGGCAACCCGTTCTCGCCACACTACGGCGACCTGGGCGAGGTCTGGCGACGCGGCGACGGCGTGCCGATCCCGTGGACGCCGGCCGAGATCGCCGCCGCGACGACGGCGACGCTGGTGCTCGAACCGGGTAACCCGTGAGGGCCGTCGGGGTTTAACCCCGAGACCGGGTCGTTCTCGATTCCGCCCCGTGCGGAGGGAGGCACCATGCGTTCGCGACACGTCATGGCGGTACTGTTCCTGACCGTGCCGGCCACGGCCCTGGCCCAGATCGCGCCAGGCAGGCCGCCGGCGACCCAGCCGCCGATCGTCCAGACGGTGCCGGTCCGGCCGGCCTGGGAGTACAAGGAGATGGCCCGGGCCGACGTCATCGCCCTGGCCGGCAAGGACGACAAGGCATCGTTCGTCGCCGGCCTGAACAAGCTCGGGGCCGACGGCTGGGAGATCGTCGGTTACGACAAGGACACGCACGCCCAGCAGGTGCCGATCCTGTTCAAGCGCCCCGCCCGCCGGTCGGCCGAGGCCCGACCCGAGGGCCGCGGCGAAGGGGACGCGGCGGACTGGCAGATCCTCCGTCTCAAGTTCGCGCGGGCGGCCGAGCTTGCCCGCTTAATGGAGGGGGTCTTCCGTGGGGCCGTCGGCTTTCGGGTCGTCCCCGACGATCGGACCAACAGTCTGCTCCTCGCCGGGACGCCGCCGCAACTCCAGGACGCGAGGGCGCTGGTCGAACGGCTCGATGTCGAGGTCGACGACGCGACGCCGCCGAAGCCGGCGGTCCACCACATCCGCCTGAAGCAGGTCAAGGCGTCGGAACTAGCTCGGACGCTGCTCGCGGTCCTCGGACGCGACGAGGCGGGCCACATCGTCCCGGACGACCGGACGAACAGCCTCCTGATCACCGGGCGGCCGGAGCAGGCGAAGGAGGTGATGCGGCTGATCGAGCTCCTCGACGTCGAGGGGGCCGACCCGGCCCCGAAGAAGGGACAATGACCGGCCGGCCGGTCACCGGCTGCTGGTGAACCACGGCCGGTGATTCGGCGACTCGGCCTTGTGCTCGTGGATGATCGTGCCGGCCCGGTCCACCTCGACGACCCGGGCCGGCTCATGGCAGGCGACGAGCGTGTTGCCGTTCGGCAGCCGCGACGGCGCGAACGCCGACGGGACGGCCACGTCCCAGACGGCGTTGCCCTTCGGGTCGTACTCGGTCACCCGGCCGTCGAAGTACTTCGCGACGAGGACGTTGCCGTTCGGCTGGACCTCCATGCAGTTGTTGCTGATCCGGCCGGCGGCGAACCGGCCGACCTCCTTACCTGCGGCGTCGAGCGTCAGGCAGGAGCCGTCGCTGAGCATGACGACGAGATGGCCGTTCGGCTTCTTCCGGGCGGCGATGAGCGACGTTCCCGGGACGGCATTTTGATAGAGGACGGCGTCGCGACCGTTCGGGTTGGCCTCGACCACGTCCCGCGTCGTGGCGATGAGCGTACCGCCGCCGGGGAGCCGCTGACACTGGACCGGCAGCTGGACCGCCTTCTGCCAGAGGACCTCCCCCCGGAGGTTGTACTCCGCCACCCGGCCGGAGTACTCGGCGACGAGGACGCGCTCGCCGGGCAGCACCTCGGCGTAGAACGGCGACTTGATCCCGGCCACTCGCCAGCGGCGCTGGCCGTCGCGGTCGATCTCCTCGACGGTGCCGCCGTCGGGCGTGACGATGAGGCGGTAGCCGAGATGCGGCCGCTGCCGGGCGAGTGCGGCGAGGTCGGCCTTGCCGCCGTGGTCGCGCCACCAGCCGGCCCAGGCGTCGCGGCATTTCTCGCGCCCGGCGTCGTCGGTGCCCAGGCCAACCGCCGGCGACTTCTCGCCGGCGAGGCGCTGGAGGAGGGCCTCGGCGCGCCACGCCTGCTCGGCCGGCTGCGTGCCGAGCAGGTCGATCAGCACCGGGACGGCGGCCTTGTCGCGTGCCTCGGCCAGGGCGAGGCCGACGCGCAGACGGACGGACGGGTCGGCGTCGCGTAAGAGCGGCCGGACCGCGTCGGCGTCCGCGCTGGCGAGGGCCGCCCCGGCGACGGCCCGCAGGCGCGGCTCCTTCGCGGCGAGGGCGACGACGAGGGCCGGCTCCGGCTTGCCGTCGCGCGCGGCGACCGCCGCCAGGGAGCGTTCGATGTCCCACGTGTCGGCGGCAGGGTCGGCGGTGCGCAGGTAGTCGAACAGGACGCCGGCCGCCCCGGCCGGCTTGCGGTCGGCCAGGAGCCGGGCCGCGACGGCCGCCAGGCCGCCGGCGTCCTGCTTGCGCTGGTCGATCCGGGCGAGGCACTCCGTCGCCCGCCGGGCGACCTCCGCGTCGCGATCCAGCGCCGCCGCCTTCAGCGCCTCGACGGCCGGGACGCCGACGTGCACCAGGTCAACGCTCGCCTTCTCGCGGACGTCGAAGTCCTCGTCGCCGAGCTGCTTGACGCGGAGCGGGACGCGCTCCAGCGCGGCCGGGTCGGGGGTCCGGCTCTTGAAGTAGTCGAGCAGGCCGGGGCCGTCCGTGGCGATGCCGGCGGCGTCGAGCGTGCGGACGTCGGCCGCTCGCGTCTCGGCGTCGGCCTCCTGGGCGGCGGCCCGCGCCGCCGACAGCAGGGCGAGGACCAGACATGTTGCGATGCGGCGCATGGCCGACTCCGTGGGGTGTTGCGCGATCCACCCCGATTGTCGGCAGCGGCCCGCGGCGGGGCAAGGGCAAGCGGACCGACCCGTTACATACGTCAAGTGATGAGGTAGCCGAGCAGGGCGACCAGGCCGACGGCGAGGACGAAGAGCGCCGCGACGACGAGGCCGGCCTTGACGAGGAGGCCGCGTCCGTCCTTGCAGCCGGGGCAGAGGAACACCTCGACGGCCTCGGTCGCCGAGCCGGTCGGCCGCTGGCGGACGGCGGGGGTCACCTGATTCGCATCGAAGACGCGGCCGCACTGATCGCAGGTCATGGGATCGCCTCGATTTCGACGGTGCCGCCGTCCTCGATCCGGGCCCGAAGGTCGTGGCCGGCGAGGAGGCCCAGGCCGAGGAGTGGGAGCGTATCGACAGCCCGAACCCAGGTATTTTGTGAGGTGCCGTCCCACAGGACGACCGCTTCATAGATGTCGAACATGACGCGGCTACCATCCCCAAGGACCATCTCCGCCGAAGTGGCGAAGGTCAGGTTGAGCGTGGTGATGGCCGAGCGCGGTAAGGTGAGCGTCCCGGTGTATCCGGTGTCGATGATGAACTCGAAGCGGGTGTCACGTCCCGCCGGATCGCGAACGACCAGCGGCACGACAAGATCGTGAAAAGCGTTGACCCACCCGTTGATCATTCGCCGCCCCCGACGAAGGACCGCCCGCCGATCCGATCCGCGGCGGGGAACCCGAGCCGCTCCATCCAGATCTGAGCGTCGGGGTAGCGGCGGAACACCCGCTCCGCGGCGGCACGCTCGTCCTGGTCGATCTCGTACGCCTCCGACTCGATGTCGATGGCGACGTACTTCCCGTGGTCCGCCGAGTCGGCGACGGGGAAGACGACACGGGCGTAGATCTCACGCCCCCGCCGGGCGAACTCCTCCAACGGATATCGACGCCTCCGGACCGGCGGGTGTTCGCCGACCGGGGCGGTCGTTTCCGCCTCGTCTTTTGGCAGCCCGAAGAGGAAACGCCCCCCGAGCCGGTACGCCGCCGGATGCCCGACCCGCAGCACGAAAGTCTGCGCATCGGGGTAACGGCCCTGGAGGCGGAGGCACGCGGTCATGTCGTCGCGGTCGATCTCGTACGCCTCCGACTCGATGTCGATGGCGACGAACTTGCCGTCGTCTTCGGGGGTCAGGGTCGGGCGGACGACCCGGTCGTAAATCTCTTCCCCCCGCCGGCCGAACTCTTCCAGCGGGTACCGACGCTTCCTCTCCGGCATGGCGTCCTCCTCGTCGCGAGAGCCAGCCGCATCCTACCCGACGCCGCCGCGGCGCACAACGGTCACGGCAGCTGCGTCGCCCCCATCAGGAAGCGGTCCACCTCGCGCGCCGCGCCGCGGCCCTCCTGGATCGCCCAGACGATCAGGCTCTGGCCGCGCCGCAGGTCGCCGGCGGCGAAGACGCCCGGCACGTTCGTCGCGTACTTGCCGTGCTCGGCCTTCGCGTTGGTCCGCGCGTCGCGCTCGACGCCGAGCTGGTCCAGCACCGGGCTCTCCGGGCCGCGGAAGCCCAGGGCCAGCAGCACCATCTGAGCCGGGAAGATCGCCTCCGTCCCCGGCACGCCGCGCGGCACGAGCCGGCCGTTCTCACGCACCCACTCGACCCGGATCGTGTGGACCGCCGACACGTTCCCTTCGCTGTCGCCCTCGAAGCGCGTCGTCTGGATCTGGTACTCGCGCGGGTCGCGGCCGAAGCGGGCGGCCGCCTCCTCCTGGCCGTAGTCGAGCAGGTAGACCTTCGGCCACTGCGGCCAGGGGTTGTCCGGGCCGCGCTGCTCCGGCGGTCGGCCGAGCAGCTCGAACTGGAGCAGGCTCTTGCAGCCGTGCCGCAGCGCCGTGCCGACGCAGTCCGTGCCGGTGTCGCCGCCGCCGATGACGATGACGTCCTTGCCCTTGGCCGACAGATACGCCCCGTCCTTGTGGCCGCTGTCGAGCAGGCTCTTCGTGTTCGCGTGCAGGTAGTCCATCGCGAAGTGGATGCCGCCGAGCCAGCGGCCTTCCGTCTTGTCGAAGAAGTCGTTCGGCCGGGTCGCCCCGCCGGCGAGGATCACCGCGTCGAACTCGTCGCGCAGCTGTTGCGCCGGCACGTCCTTGCCGATCTCGCAGCCGGTGCGAAACTCAACGCCCTCCTCCTTCATGAGGTTGACGCGCCGCTCGACGATCGCCTTGTCGAGCTTCATGTTCGGGATGCCGTACATGAGCAGGCCGCCGGCCCGGTCGGCCCGCTCGAAGACGACGACGGAATGGCCGACCTTGTTGAGCTGGTCCGCCGCGGCGAGGCCGGCCGGGCCGGAGCCGACGACGGCGACGCGCTTGCCGGTGCGCCGCTCCGGCGGCGTCGCCACGATCCAGCCCATCTCGAAGCCTTTGTCGATGATGGCGCATTCGAGGTTCTTGATCGTCACCGGCTTGTCGTTCAAACCCAGGACGCACGCCCCCTCGCACGGCGCGGGGCAGACCCGGCCGGTGAACTCCGGGAAGTTGTTCGTCTTGAGCAGGCGGTCGAGCGCCTCCTTCCACAGGCCGCGGAAGGCGAGGTCGTTCCACTCCGGGATCAGGTTGTGGATCGGGCAGCCGCTCGTCAGGCCGTCGATCACCTGGCCGGTGTGGCAGAACGGCACGCCGCAGTCCATGCACCGCGCGCCCTGCGTGCGGAGTTGCGTCTCTTCGCCGTGGCCGTGGAACTCGCCCCAGTCGGCGAGGCGCTCGGCCGGGTCGCGCGCCAGCGGCAGCTCGCGGCGGAACTCCAGGAATCCGGTCGGCTTTCCCATCGTCGGTTCTCCGGTTTCCTTACTTCCCACCCACCCGCGCCACGTCGCGCACGTTCTCCTCGAACGCCGCCATGACCGCCTCGTCGTCCGCCAGGCCTTCCGCCTTGAAGCGCTTCTGCGTCTCGATCACCCGGCGGAAGTCGTTCGGGTACACCTTGACGAACCTCGCCCGGAAGCGGTCCCACTCGGCGAGCACCTGCCGGGCCCGGTCGCAGCGCGTGTACTTGACGTGCTTCGTCAGCAGTTCGCGCACCGCGTCGTCGTCCTCGTCGTCGAGGGCGAAGAGCTTGACCATCTCCAGGTTGCAGCGCTTCTCGAAATCGGCCCGGTCCTCGACGAGGACGTACGCCACGCCGCCCGACATGCCGGCGGCGAAGTTCTTGCCGGTCGGCCCGAGGACGACGACCCGGCCGCCGGTCATGTACTCGCAGCCGTGGTCGCCGACGCCGAGGACGACCGCGTTCGCGCCGCTGTTTCGAACGCAGAACCGCTCGCCGGCCACGCCGTTGATGTACGCCTCGCCGCTCGTCGCGCCGTAGAGGGCGACGTTGCCGATGATGACGTTCTCCGTCGGGTCGAACGTCGAGCCGGCCGGCGGATGCACGACGATCTTGCCGCCGGAGAGGCCCTTGCCGACGTAGTCGTTCGCGTCGCCTTCCAGCAGGAGCGTGACGCCGCGCGGCACGAACGCCCCGAACGACTGGCCGGCCGACCCGGTGAAGTGCAGCCGGATCGTGTCCTCGGGGAGGCCCCCGCCACCGAAGCGGCGCGTCACCTCCGCGCCGAGCTGCGTGCCGACGACGCGGTTCACGTTGCCGATCGGCACCGTCGCCGCGACTGGCTTGCCCTCTTCCAGCGCCGGGCGGCAGAGCGGCAGCAGCGTCCGCACGTCGAGCGAGTCGTCCAGGCCGTGCTCCTGCTCCTGGGTGCGGTACCGGCCGACCTCCGGGCCGACGTCCGGCCGGTAGAGGATCGGGCTCAGGTCGAGGCCGCGCGCCTTGTAGTGCGACACGGCCTGCGACGTCTCGATGCAATCCGACCGGCCGACCATCTCATCCAGCGTCCGGAAGCCGAGCGAGGCCATCAGCTCGCGGACCTCCTCGGCGATGAAGCGCATGAACGCGACGACGTGCTCCGGCTTGCCGGCGTACTTCGCCCGCAGGCGCGGGTCCTGCGTCGCGACGCCGACCGGGCAGGTGTTCAGGTGGCAGACGCGCATCAGGATGCACCCGACCGCGACGAGCGGGGCCGTCGCGAAGCCGAACTCCTCCGCCCCGAGCAGGGCCCCGATCACCACGTCGCGGCCCGTCTTCAGCTGGCCGTCCACCTCGACGACGATCCGGCTCCGCAGGTCGTTGAGCAGGAGCGTCTGGTGCGTCTCGGCGAGGCCCAGCTCCCACGGCGCGCCGGCGTGCTTGAGGCTCGTCAGCGGCGACGCCCCGGTGCCGCCGTCGTAGCCCGAGATGAGCACCACGTCGGCGTGGGCCTTCGCCACGCCGGCGGCGACGGTGCCGACGCCGACCTCGGCCACGAGCTTGACGCTGATCCGGGCGTGGCGGTTCGCGTTCTTCAGGTCGTGGATCAGCTCGGCGAGGTCCTCGATCGAATAGATGTCGTGGTGCGGAGGCGGCGAGATCAGCCCGACGCCCGGCGTCGAGAGGCGGACCTTCGCGATCCACGGATAGACCTTCGAGCCCGGCAGCTGGCCGCCCTCGCCGGGCTTCGCCCCCTGGGCCATCTTGATCTGGATCTCGCGCGCGTTGACGAGGTACTCGCTCGTCACGCCGAACCGGCCGGAGGCGACCTGCTTGATCGCGCTGTTGCGCGAGTCGCCGTTCGCGTCGAGGGTGAACCGCGCCGGGTCCTCGCCGCCCTCGCCGGTGTTGCTCTTTCCACCCAGCCGATTCATGGCGATGGCGAGCGTCTCGTGCGCCTCCTGGCTGATCGAGCCGTACGACATCGCACCGGTCTTGAAGCGGCGGACGATCGACTCGACCGGCTCGACCTCGTCGAGCGGCACCGGCGGCCCGGCCGGCTTCAGCTCGAACAGGCCGCGCAGGGTGCAGAGCCGCTTCGCCTGGTTGTCGATCAGCTGGCTGTACTGCTTGAACGCCTGATAGTCCTCGCGCCGGACGGCGGTCTGCAGCTTGTGGATGGCCTGTGGCGTGAAGAGGTGGGCCTCGCCTTCGCTCCGCACCTGGTATTCGCCCCCGGCCTCCAGGGTCGTCATCTCGAACGGCCGGTCCGGGAACGCCTTCGCATGGCGGCGGGCGACCTCCTCGGCCAGGACGCCGAGGCCGATGCCCTCGATGCGCGACGCGGTCCAGGTGAAGTACTTCGCGACGAGGTCGCTCGCCAAACCGATCGCCTCGAAGATCTGCGCGCCGCAGTAGCTCTGGGCGGTCGAGATGCCCATCTTCGACATGACCTTGACGACGCCCTTCGCGACCGCCTTGCTGTAGTTCGCGACCGCCTTGGCGTGGTCGAGTCCGGGCAGGTCGCCCTGGCGGATCATGTCGTCGAGCGTCTCGAACGCGACGTACGGGTTGACCGCCCCGGCCCCGTAGCCAATCAGGAGCGCGAAGTGGTGCACCTCGCGCGGCGAGCCGCTCTCGACGATCAGGCCGACACGCGTCCGGGTGTGGTTGCGGATCAGGTGATGGTGCAGCCCGGCGACCGCGAGAAGGGTCGGGATCGGGGCCAGCTCGCGGCTGACGCCCCGGTCGCTCAGGATGATGAAATCGACGTCGTCGGCGATGGCCGCGTCGGCGGCGGCGAACAGGTCGTCCAGCGCCTTCTCCAGGCCGGCCTCGCCGGCGGCGACCGGGTAGAGGATCGGCAGCGTCTCCGACTTGAAGCCGTAGGCGTTGTTGCCGTCGAGGACGCGGAGCTTGTCCAGTTCGTCGTTCGTGATGACGGGCGACGCGAGCTTGATCTGCCGGGCCGACTCCGGCACCGGCTGGAGCAGGTTCCCCTCGCCGCCGATCGTCGTCTCCATCGACATGACGATCTCTTCGCGGACGCTGTCCACCGGCGGGTTCGTCACCTGGGCGAAGAGCTGCTTGAAGTAGTCGTACAGCAGCCGGGGGCGGTCCGACAGCACGGCGAGCGCGGCGTCGTGGCCCATCGAGCCGACCGCCTCGACGCCGCTCATGGCCATCGGGGCCATCAGGAAACGGAGGTCCTCCGTCGTGTAGCCGAAGGTGCGCTGGCGCATCAGCACCGTGGCGTGGTCCGGCTCGTGGACGACCGGCCCGGGCGGTAGCTGCTCCAGTGACACGAGGTTGTCCCGCAGCCACTCGGCGTACGGCTTCTGGCGGGCGTAGGTCGTCTTCAGCTCCTCGTCGCCGACGATGTGGCCCTGGCTGAGATCGACGAGGAACATGCGGCCCGGTTGGAGGCGGCCCTTGCGCTGGACGCGGTCCGGCTCGATCGGCAGGACGCCGACCTCCGACGACAGGATGACCTGGCCGTCCTTGGTGACGTAGTAGCGCGACGGCCGGAGGCCGTTCCGGTCGAGGACCGCCCCGATCAGGGTGCCGTCGGTGAAGGCGATCGACGCCGGGCCGTCCCACGGCTCGAGCAGCGAGGCGTGGTACTCGTAGAACGCCCGCTTCTCGGCGCTCATGAGCGGGTCGCCGGTCCACGGCTCGGGGATCATCATCATCACCGCGTGCGGCAGCGACCGGCCGCCTAGGTGGAGCAGTTCCAGGGCGTTGTCGAACATGGCCGAGTCGCTGCCGGACTGGTCGATGATCGGCAGGAGCTTGTCGATGTCGTCGCCGAACAGCTCGGAGCGCAGCTGGCTCTCGCGGGCGGTCATCCAGTTGACGTTGCCGCGCAGGGTGTTGATCTCGCCGTTGTGCGAGATGTAGCGGTACGGATGCGCGCGCGGCCACGACGGGAACGTGTTCGTCGAGAAGCGCGAGTGGACGAGGGCGACGGCGCTCTCCAGGGCCGGGTCGGCGAGGTCGAGGTAGAACGCCGGCAGCTGGCGCGGCGTGAACATCCCCTTGAAGACGAGCGTCTTCGACGACAGGCTCGGGACGTAGAACAGGTCCTTCTGCGTCAGGGACGACGCCTTGATAGCGTTCTCGACCTGGCGGCGGATCAGGTACAGCTTCCGCTCGAACGCCAGGCCGTCCGGGTTCGGGGCCTTCGACAGGTCGCCATTGCCGATGAAGACCATGCGGATGACCGGCTGCGCCGCGCGCGCCGACGGGCCGAGCGTCGAATTGTCGAACGGCACGTCGCGCCAGCCGAGCAGGCGCTGCCCCTCGCGCTCGGCCACGTCGCGGAAGAAGCCCTCGACCTCGGCGCGCTCGGCCGGGTCGGTTGGCAGGTAGACGCACCCAACGGCGTACGCCCCGGCCTCCGGCAAGGCGATGCCCAGGGCCGGGCAGACGCCGCGCAGGAAGCGGTCCGGCACCTGGACGATGATGCCCGCCCCGTCGCCGGTGTCCTTCTCCGCGCCGCACGCGCCGCGGTGTTCCAGGTTGATGAGCAGCGTGACGGCGTCGCGGACGAGCTGGTGCGACTTGCGGCCCTTCAGGTCGGCGACGAAGCCGACGCCGCAGGCGTCGTGCTCGTGGCGCGGGTCGTACAGGCCCTGCGCGGCAGGGGGTGCGGTGCGTGACATCGCTCAGCCCTTCTTTCGGGTAGCGGTGGCGGAGACGCGCGCGCGGCGCGGGCCGAACTCGGCGAAGGCGTCGGGGCTGCTCTCGCGGAGCAGTTCCATGAAGCGCAGGGCGAAGCTGCTCAGCTCGTGGCGCTTGCGGTAAATGACGCCGACCGGCCGGAGGAGGTGCGCCCCGTCGAGCGGCCGGGCGACGAGCGTCCCGGCGGCGACCTCGCGGCGGAAGGTCGGCTCCGGCAGGAGGGCGACGCCGGCCCCGTCCTGGACGGCCTGCTTGATCGTGTCGATGTTGTCGTAGGCGACGACGACGTGCGGCTCGACGCCGAGGCCGCGCAGGAAGCGGTCCACCTGGCGACGGATGACGAGTTCGTCCGTGAAGCCGATGTACGGGCAGTCGTCGAGATCGACCGGACGGACGCGCGGCCGGACGGCGAGGGGGTGGCCCGGCTTGCAGGCGAGGAGCATCGGCTCCTCGCGCCACGGCAGGACGACCAGGTCGCGACCCTTGCGCGGGAACGACACCAGGCCGAAGTCGGCCGCCCCGTCGTGGACGCGGCGGTAGACCTCGTCGGGGTGGAGGTAGTCCAGGTGTACCTCGGCGTGCGGCTGCATGGCGCGGAACCGCTCCTGGTACTGGCCCATGTCTCCCAGGCCGATCGAGTAGATCGCCGCGACGACCACCGTCGCGGACAGGGTGGCGCGGTCCTCGCGCAGCCGCGCTTCCAGGGCGGCGTACTCCTCGACCAGCTTGCGGCACCCCTCGTAGTAGGCCTGGCCGAGCGGGGTCAGGTGCAGCGGCCGGGTCGATCGGTCGATCAGCTGGCCGCCGAGGCGGACCTCCAGCATGTGGACGATCTGGCTCGCCGCCGACTGGGTCATCCCGTTCTGTAAGGCCGCCTTCGAGAAGCTCCGCAACCGGGCGATGTCACAGAACACCTTCAGCGCCTCGAATTGCATGGCGTAAGCATACCATTAGGGATTCTACTAACAAGAGTATATATCATGAAACTTTCTAATACTGAGATCGCCGGCGCTCTTGCGCACACCCCCGCGGTGGCAATTGGCGCGGCTGGCGCAAGCCGCGACGGTCGCTTACTTTCTTGTGGATATACATAGCACTTCTATGTATACTGCCAGTATGAAGATCGCGAAGGACCTCGTGGCGGCGTCGGCGATCCCGCTCGTCCTGTCCGTGCTCGCGGAGGGGGACAGCTACGGCTACGCCATCCTGCAGCGGGTGCGCGAGCTGTCCGGCGGCGAGATCGCCTGGACGGACGGCATGCTCTACCCGGTCCTGCACCGGCTCGACGGGCTGGGCTACGTCCGGGCGCGCTGGGCCGAGTCGGACGCCGGCCGGCGGCGCAAGTACTACGCACTGACGGCGGCCGGCCGGGCCGCCCTGGAAGAGCAGAAGGCACAATGGCGGGTCGTCCAAGGGACGCTCGCCAAACTTTGGGGGGTGTGACATGGCGACGCTCGACGAACGGATCGCGCGGTGGCGGCACGACCTGGCCGAGGCGCTGGGCGGCACGGCCGAGACGCTGGAAGAGCTGGAGGGCCACCTGCGCGACGACGTCGCGCGGCGCGTCCAGGACGGCCAGCCGGTGGAAGAGGCGTTCGACGCGGCGGCGGCCGGGCTCGGCTCGCCGGCCGAACTGGCGGCAGAGTTCGCCCGGACGACGCCGGCGACGTGGCTGCCGGTCCAGGTGGCGCTGATCGGACTGATCGCCGTGGCCGGCTGCCTGGTCGGCCTGCTGACGCGGCGGTCCGACGACCCGCTCCTGGCCGTGCACATCCTGGCCGTCACGCTGGGCTACACCACCACGCTGGTCGTCGGCACCCTGGCCGCATGCTACCTCGTCGCCCGCCTGTTCGGCGCGCCGCGGCCGGCCCAGGTGCAAGGGCTGCTGCGAGCGACGCGGCACCTGACGCTGGCGGCGCTGGTCCTCGCCGCCGGCGGCGTGCTGCTGGGTGGCCTGTGGGCCCAGGACCGCCTCGGCCGATTCTGGGACTGGGACGCGAAGGAGTCGGGCGGCCTGGGCGTCGTGCTCTGGGGTGTCGCCTTCAGCGTCGTCCTGGCCAGGCGGTTGCTCGACGACCACGTCGCGCTGACGCTGGGCCTGGTAGGCAATGTCGTCGTCGCCCTGGCGTGGTTCGGACCGAACGCGCTCGGCCTTGGTCTGCATTCCTACGGCGCGGTCACCGCCGGGGCGCTCGGGCTGTTCGTCCTGTCGCAGGCGGCGCTGGCCGGGCTGGCGTTCCTGCCGCCGGCCTGCCTGCGGCGGGTGGCGCGACGGGTCGGCTGAAGCCGAATCGGCCTTGCCCCGCCGGCGGGCCTCCGGATCTAATGGCGGCCGCGTGAAGGAATCGCGACGCCCCGGACACGGAGGTCCGCCATGAAGACGGCGATCGTCATCCCGGCGCGGTATGCGTCGAGCCGGCTGCCCGGCAAGCCGCTGCTCCGCGAGACGGGCAAGTACCTCATCCAGCACGTCTACGAGCGCGCGAAACTCGCGCGCGGCGTCGCCGCCGTCGTCGTCGCGACCGACGACCGGCGTATCGCCGACGCGGTGCGCTCCTTCGGCGGTGACGTGGCGATGACACGTGACGACCACCCGTCCGGCACCGACCGCGTCGCCGAGGTCGCCGCCGGCCTCGACGCCGATGTCGTCGTCAACCTCCAGGGCGACGAGCCGCTCATCGAGCCGGTGTCGCTGGAACTCCTCGCCGACATGCTCCGAGCGGACGACTCGTGCGACATGGCGACCCTCGCGGTGCCGATTCGGTCGCTCGACCAGTGGCACAACCCGGCCTGCGTCAAGGTCGTCTGCGACGCGGCCGGCCGGGCGCTCTACTTCAGCCGGAGCCCGATCCCGCACGTCCGCGACGGCGCGCCGGACTTCGCCGCGAGGCCGGCCCGGTTCCTGCAACACCTCGGCCTGTACGCCTACCGGCGCGACTTCCTCCTGGCGCTGGCGAAGCTGCCGCCGGAACCGCTGGAGGAGTTCGAGAAGCTGGAGCAGCTCCGCGTCCTGGCCGTCGGGCGGCGGATCAAGGTCGGCGTCGTCGAGCAGGCCGGCCTCGGCGTCGATACGCCGGCGGACTACGCCGAGTTTGTGCGGCACCTGGCGAGCGGGGAGCGCCAACGACCGGCGGTCCGCGCGGCGTGACGTCCTCCGGGGGCTGACGCCCCCGGCTCGCCTCCCTAGAATCGACGGTTGTGCTGCGACGCCCCTTCCTCGGAGTCAGGAATGACCACCCCCTACCCCACCAGGCACATCTTCGTCACCGGCGGCGTGGTCAGCTCGCTCGGCAAGGGCCTGACCTGCGCCTCGATCGGCATGTTGCTCGAGCACCGCGGCCTGCGCGTCCGGCTACAGAAGTTCGACCCGTACATCAACGTCGACCCCGGCACGATGAGCCCGTACCAGCACGGCGAGGTCTACGTCCTCGACGACGGCGCGGAGACCGACCTCGACCTCGGCCACTACGAGCGCTTCACCAACGCCCCGCTCAGCCGGGACTGCAACTTCACCACCGGCAAGATCTACAGCTCGGTCATCGCCAAGGAGCGCCGTGGCGACTACCTCGGCAAGACGGTCCAGGTCATCCCGCACGTCACCGACGAGATCAAGGGCGCGGTGCGAAAGCTCGCCGGCGACGATGTCGACGTCGTCATCACCGAGATCGGCGGCACCGTCGGCGACATCGAGGGGCTGCCGTTCCTGGAGGCGATCCGCCAGTTCGCCCTCGACGTCGGCAAGCACAACTGCCTCTACATCCACCTGACCCTCATCCCGTACCTCAAGGCGGCCGGCGAGGCGAAGAGCAAGCCGACCCAGCACTCCGTCGAGCAGCTCCGCCGCATCGGCATCCAGCCGGACATCCTCATCTGCCGCACCGAGCGCGAGATGCCGCGCGACATGGCCGAGAAGATCGCCATGTTCTGCAACGTCGAGCCGCGGGCGGTCATCGAGGAGCGCGACAAGGAGTTCTCCATCTACGAGGTGCCGCTAAGCCTCGTCGAGAACAAGCTCGACGAGCTGATCGTCGAGAAACTCAACCTGCGGGCCCAGGGCCTCGACATCTCCGACTGGCGCGACATGCTCCAGCGGACGCGCAACCCGACGAGCGAGACGACGATCGCCGTCGTCGGCAAGTACATCGCCTACCAGGACGCGTACAAGTCGATCTACGAGTCGCTCGCCCACGCCGGCAGTTCGCAGTCGACGCGCGTCGTCGTGCGGCGGGTCGACGCCGAGGACATCGAGCGCGACGGGGCGGAGAAAGTCCTAGGCGGCGTCGACGGCGTGCTCGTGCCGGGCGGCTTCGGCTACCGCGGCGTCGAGGGCAAGATCAAGGCGGTGCGCTACGCGCGCGAGAAGGGGGTGCCGTTCTTCGGCATCTGCCTCGGCCTCCAGTGCGCCGTGATCGAGTTCGCCCGCAACGCGCTCGGCCTGGAGAACGCGAACACGACCGAGATCGACCACGGCACGCCGCACCCGGTCGTCTGCCTGCTGAACGAGCAGTACAGCATCACGCAGCTCGGCGGGACGATGCGGCTGGGGCTCTACCCGTGCGACCTGCTGGAGGGCAGCCTCGCCCGGGCGGCGTACGGCGCGGGGCAGGTGTCGGAGCGGCACCGACACCGGTACGAGTTCAACAACGCCTACCGGGAGCAGTTCGAAGCGGGCGGGATGGTCTTCTCCGGCACGAGCCCCGGCGGCGAGCTGGTCGAGGTGGTCGAGCTGGCCGAGCATCCGTGGTTCGTGGCGGTGCAGTGTCACCCCGAGTTTCGGTCGAAACCGACGAAAGCCCACCCGCTCTTCGCGAGCTTCGTACACGCGTGCCGCGAGGCGCGCGGGGCGAAGAAGGCCCTCGGGTCGTGACCGTTACCGGCGGGCGAAAAACAACCCGACCGGGTACGGCGATCGATCGTCCGGCTCCACCTCGACCCGGAAGCCGTGCCCGGCGAGGAGCGCCTCCATCCGGTCGACCGACGCCCCGGCTGGGGCGAAGTCGCCGAGGTGGTACTCGCCGCACACCTCGTCCGCTTCGGTCAGCCAGCGCGACCCGGTCAGGATTGGCCACTCCGCGCCCTCGCAGTCGAGCTTCACCAGGCGGATGTTTCCGTCCGCGACCCCCTGCCTGATGAGGGTGTCCAGGGGGACGACCTCGACCGGCGAGCCGGCCGCGACGCCGACGCGGCACGCCCCGGTGTTGCGCGCGTCGAGCGGGTTGGCGACGCGCAGCCCGCCGGCCGGCACGTCATCCCCCCAGACGGCGACATGGCGGAGTTCGACCCGGCCGCCGAACGGGGCGAGGTTGTGCCGCAGGACGGCAAAGTTGTCCGGGTCCGGCTCGCAGACGACGACCTTGCCAGCCCCACGCCGCAGGGCCGCCAGGGCGAACGAGCCGACGTGGCCGCCGACGTCGAGGATCACGTCGTCCGGCCGGAAGCGGCGCGGCAGGCGGTATTCGTTGTCGACGACGACGTGGCGGAAGATGCGGGCGTCGAGGGTGCCCGGCCGGAGCCGCCAGTGCCGCGGCCGGTGCCAGGCGAGGACGGAACGGCGGACGAGGTCGCGCAGCAGACCCATGACGGCACCCTCCGGTTCGGAGGGGCCATCATAGGCCGGCAGGCGTTCCGAGGACAAGAGCGGTCAGCGGGCCGGGACCGAAATGCCGCGAAGGTTGGCCGGGACGGGCGGCTTCAGCCGCTCGGCGTACGGCCTGGCGTCGCTCTCGCTGGCAACGAACAACTCGTTCGTCGTCGTGTCGAGGATCAGGATCGAGCCGTCCGGCCCCTCGAAGGCAGCGAACCGGCCGACGTCGCTGCCGGGGAACGGCGGCGGTGTCGGGAGTTGGCCAAGGTCCGGGAACGGCGGCTGATGCGGGTTGATGCCGCGCCGTTCGACGTTCCACGGGGCCCACGGCGAGAGGGCGAACGTCCCCGCCCCGGCGAGCAGGAGCACCGTCAACACGACCCAGACGCCGCCCTCTTTCGGCTTGGCCACGGGGTCACTCCTTCCTCGGCGTCATCTTGACCGGGAAGTCGGTGACGCCGCCGGCCTTGACGGTGATCGGCACGCCCGTCTTGTCGCCGACGACCCAGCCGTTCGTCTCGTGCCAGACGACGACCTTGTAGTCGCCGGCCGGGGCGTTCTTGATCTCGAAGTTGCCCTGGGCGTCGGTGACGGCGTAGTACGGATGGTCGAAGACGCGGATGTACATCTTCATCCACGGGTGGATCGTGCAGCTGACCGAGACCGGGGTCGGCGAGGCGTTCCATCCCTTGATCTCGTGCGACTTGCCGGCCGGGATGATGACATTCTCGTTCGGGTTTTTCGCCCCGCCGATGACGTTGACGTTGTGCGGGATGGTGGCGCTGTTCTTCGCCTCGACGACCTGGCCGGCCCGGACGCCCAGGACGTGCGGCTCGAACATGCAGCAGGGCTGGTCGAACGCGACCGTCTTGGGGAAGGCCTGCAGCGCCGGGTGGACCGGCAGCTTCGCCTTGGCGTCCTTGGCGTCGACGAGCCAGACCATGACCCACTGGACGCCCTTCGTCTTGCCATCGACGACGTAGTCCTCGCTCAGGAGCGGCCCCTTGGCGAGGCACTCCTTCTTGTCCTTATCGACGTTGAGTTCGGCCCGGGTCGGGACGGCGTCGCCGGCCCAGGTGACGGTGCCCTTGATGGTGCCCCACTGCTGGTCCTGGCCGGCGGCCGGCGTCGTCATCAGGGCGACGAGGGCGACGAAGGGAAGGCCCGCGAACAGACGGTGCATGATCGGTCTCCTGGTGAGCCGGCCGGGTGCCGGCATGGCGGCGGGAGGGTGCAAGGTTCGACCCGACCCTGTCATTATCCGCGCCGGGGCGCGTTCGTCAATTTCCGTCCGGCCGGGAAGGGGCCGGTTCGTCGCCGGAGTCGAACGGGCCGTCTCAATCCAGGGTCTGGGTGATGCGCGGCTCGGTGACCGGCATGACGAGGCCCTTCTCGGTGATCAGGGCGGTGATGAGCTGGTGAGGCGTCACGTCGAACGCCGGGTTGTAGACCTTGACGCCGTCCGGGGCGGTCTGCCGGCCGAAGCCGTGCGTCACCTCGGCCGGCGACCGCTGCTCGATCGGGATGCCGTCCCCGGTGCAGAGGTCGCGGTCGAATGTGCTCGCCGGGGCGGCGACGTAGAACGGCACGCCGTGGTGCCGGGCGAGCACCGCGAGCATGTAGGTGCCGATCTTGTTTGCCGTGTCGCCGTTGCGGGCGATGCGGTCCGCCCCGACGACGACCATGCGGACGCGCCCCTCGCGCATGACCTGGGCGGCCATGCTGTCGCACAGGAGCGTAACGTCGATGCCGGCCTGCATCAGCTCCCAGGCCGTCAGGCGCGCCCCCTGAAGCAGCGGCCGCGTCTCGTCGGCGAAGACCTTGAAGCGCTTGCCCTGCTCGTGGGCGGTGAACAGGACCGACAGGGCCGTGCCGTACTCCGTCGTCGCCAGGCCGCCGGTGTTGCAGTGCGTCAAGACGCCCCCGCCGTCGGGGACGAGGTCGGCCCCGACCTCGCCGATCGCCCGGCAGATGGCGGCGTCCTCCTCGCGGATGCGCCGCGCCTCGTCCAGCATCCGCTGACGGGCCTGTGCCACCGGCACCTCGGGCGAGATGCCGGCGAGGAACGCCTTCATCCGGTCGAGGGCCCAGAACAGGTTGACCGCCGTCGGCCGGCTCGTGCGCAGGTAGGCGTCGGCGGTGGCGTACTCGCGGGCGAGGCCGTCGCGGTCGCGGCAATCGCGCAGGGCGAGCAGGACGGCGAAGGCCGCCGTCACGCCGATGGCCGGCGCGCCGCGCACGCGCAGCGAGCGGATCGCCTCCCAGGCGTCGCCGACGCTGCGGCAGTCGCGGTAGGTCAGGTGGAGCGGCAGTTCGGTCTGGTCGAGCAGGCGCAGGTGGCCGTCGGGGCCGCCGAGCCATTCGATGTTCAACGGTCGCGCCATCGGTCAGCCTCGGAGCTGGTGCCGCCGCAGGATGCCGAGGGCGTCGGCGTGCAGCGTGCCGTTGGAGACGAGGACGTCCGGCTTGTGGATGTCCTGGCCGCCGTCGTAGTTGGTGTAGGTGCCGCCGGCTTCCTCCACGATCGGCAGGACGGCGGCGACGTCCCAGGCGTGGACGCCGTACTCGAGCATGACGTCGGCCGAGCCGCGCGCCACGAGCATGAAGCCGTACACGTCGCCGAAGCCGCGCTGCGCCTGCGTCGCGAACATCAGCTCGTTGAACGCCTCCTGCCGGCCCGGGTGCAGGAACCACGACAGGGCCGTGTACAGCAGCGTCGTGTCCGCCAGGCTCGCCACCGCCGAGACGCGGATCGGCCGGTCGTTGCAATACGCCCCGTCGCCGCGCAGCGCCCGGTAGAACTCGCCCAGCGCCGGCAGATCGACGCAGCCGGCGATGACCCGGCCCTGGTACTCCAGACCGACGAGCGTCCCCCAGATCGGGATGCCGCGGAAGTAGTTCCGCGTGCCGTCGATCGGGTCGATGATCCAGCGGTAGCCGGACGTGCCGGGCTGGTCGCCGAACTCCTCGCCGAGGAAGCCGTCCTCCGGGAAGGCGGTCGCGAGGCGGTCGCGCAGGAGGCGCTCCGTCTCCTGGTCGGCGACGGTGACCGGGCTGGCGTGGGCGGTCTTCCATGGGTCGGTGGAAGGCTTCCAGTCCGCGGCGAGGTTGCCGCCGAAGTGGCGCAGGGCGGTCTGGCCGCCCTCCCGCGTGGCGGCGATGGCGACTTCGTAGCGGGTGCGCCAGTCGGCGTTCATAGCCCCTCCATATAGCCGCCGGCTTGCCGGCGGTCTTCACTCCCAAGTCCCGCCGGCAAGCCGGCGGCTATATGAAGAGCGCGCCTCACTCCCGCTTCGCCGGCAGGGCGTGGAACTCCACCGTGTTCGGCGTCTTGTCCGGGGGCGTCTCGTACGGCAGCGCTTTGAGGAACGCCACCAGGTCGGCGACCTCGCCCGGCTTGAGGTGGCTCGTCTTGCCGTGCTGGTCGTCCTTGTTGAACGTCGTCAGGACATCCTCCAACGTCGCCGCCTTGCCGTGGTGCAGGTACGGGGCCGAGCGGTAGACGCCGAGCAGGGTCGGCGTGTCGTACTTCGGCGGCATCTTCTCGCTCGGGTCGGCCTTGCCGGTGCCGACATCGTGGAGCTTGTACGGCTTCTCGAGCCGGCTGTCGGTGTAGTACGGCCCGGTGTGGCACTCCGCGCAGCCGACCGCCTTGTTGAAGAACAGCTCCTTGCCGCGCGTCGCCTCGGGCGAGAGCTTGCCCGGGGCCGGGTTGTGCGGCGACAGGGTGAACTCGAACGAGTTCGTGTAGATCGCGATGGCGTCGAGGTCCTTCGATCGGCCGGAAGTCTTCTCCTCCAGCTCGATCGGATGGAAGCCGACCTTCGCCTTCATCGCTCCGCGGCCGAGGAAGCCGCGGCCGGCCATGAGCTTGCTCTGGATCGTGTACTCGAAGTCCTGCACCTCGTCGCGGTCGGCGGACCAGTGGAGCGGGTGCGTGTGGGCGAGGCCCATCAGCGGCGGGATCTTGCGCAGCCCTTCCGGTTGCTGCCAGACCCGGCCATCGGAGTGCCCGTCCGGGTGGCACGACGAGCAGGCGATCCAGCGCCGGCTCGTCAAGGGGGCATTCGCCGTGCTGAACAGGATCTTGCCGCGCACCCACTCCGGCGTCCGCGGCGGGTCGCACGCCTTGACCTTGGCCTGCACGCGGAGCGTCGTCGCGTCGTGGAACGCCACGTCGAAGTCGAGCGCGTTGGCGATGTAGACCGTCTTGCCGTCGGGCGAGACGCGGATCGCGCGCGGGTTCTGCCCGATGCTCACCGCCCCGCCAATTCGCTCGACCTCCTTGTAGTCGTCGTCGATCACCTGGGAGACGTTCATGTCGTTCGTCCCGGCGTAGATCGTGTAGATGCGTTTCCCGTCGGGCGACAGGGCCGCCTCCCACGGGTTGGTGACGACGTAGATACCGTTGTACGTGTCCATGGCGATCGACTTGCGCCGCTTGTTGTCGCCGTCCGGCGGGACGAGGTCGTAGATGGTCAGCTGCGGGAAGATCGACCCGGCCCCGTCGATGAACTGGATCTTCGAGCGGATGTGGGACAGGTACGCCTTCGGCCGGGTCGGGTGGACGGCGACGTGCCGGGCGAGGTTGTCGATCGACTGGCCCTTCCAGGTGTCGACGACCTTGCCGGTCGCCAGGTCGATCGCGTGCAGGGCGGCGGTGTAGAACTCGGTGACGTAGAGGCGCTTCTCGTCGGGGCTGAGGGCGACGCCGCGGACGAACTTGCCGGCCGGCATCTCGCGGACGACCTTCTTCTCGACCGGCTCCAGGTCGATCTCGGTCAGCAGGCCGGGGTACTCGTGCGTGACGTAGGCCCGCTTGCCGTCCTTCGTCACGACGATGCCGTAGGGCTCGTCCGGTACGGCGAGGCGCTGGACGACCTTGCCGGCGTCAGCGTCGACGAAGACGACGGCGTCCTCGGCGTAGACGGTGACGGCGACGAGCGGCCCGTTGCCGACCCAGGCGGTCCCTTCCGGCTTCTTGCCGACGGGGACCTCGACGAGTTTCTTCTTCTCGACGGCGTCGATGACGGTGATCGTGCCGTTGTCCGAATTGGCGACCACGAGTCGTTTCCCGTCCGGGGAGATGTCAAGCAGGCTGTTAGACGAGCCGGCCCGGACGGCGAGCGGAAACAGCAAGACGACGGCCAGCAGGCCGAGCGACGGCGACACGCGCATGGATGGACTCCGGCGGGACGGATCTCTCAGGCGGGACGGCGTAACCTTCTTATCGGGCGACGCTCACGGGGCAAGGTTCTTCTCCACGCCGGCGAGGACGTCGGCGACGACTTTTTGGGCCGCGCCGCTGATCAGGCCGGACGGCACGAGTTTGAGCAGGCCGCCGAGCTGGGTCACCTCGGCGGCGTAACCCAGGACGGTGCCGTCGTCCTGGGGGGTGAGGGTCAGCGTCACCTCGACGGTGCTACTGCTGCCGATGCCGTTGGCGTCGAGCTTGTAGCGGGCCGTCGTCTCGGGGGTCTTCTCCAGGATAGTTAGCCGGGCCCGCAGCGTCCCGCGCACGAAGGCGAACCCGGGCCGCAGGACGAACGCCGCCCCGTCCGGCTCGACCTGGTCCACCTGGGTCAGGTCGGGCAGGCACTTCAGAAGGAAGGCCGGGTCGGTCAGCCGGGCCCACAGCAAGGACGACGAACAAGCGAACCGTTTCTCGCCGTGAAACCGGACCATGCGGCGGTCCTCCGACCGGGATGGGGAGCCTCCTCATCCCACATTATAACCCCTGAGCATATCCCGGGGTGACGGAGAATCAACCGCCCTGGGCCAACGCCAGGGCCGCCTTGCAGCCGAGGAGGAACTCCGGCAGATCGACCCACTCCTCGACGGTGTGGATCGCGTTCTGGCCGGCCCCGAACGTGACGGTCGGCACGCCGTGGCGGTTGATCCAGTTCGCGTCGAGGCCGCCGTTGCCGACCTTGAGGTTCGGCGTCAGGCCGGCTGCCTTGAGCCGCTCGCACGCCGCGACGACGACCGGGGCGTTGTCCTTCAGCCGGAACGGGTAATAGTCGAGCCGGGCGGTGAACTTCACTTTCGCCTTGCCGCCGGCGTCGTCGAGGACCTCGTCCGCCGCCGCGGCGAAGGCGTCCTTGTACGCGGCGGTGATCTGCTTGACGAACTTCGTGTCGTGGCTGCGGCTCTCGCCCTGGATGTGGACGTAGTCGGTGACGACGTTCGTCGCGTCGCCGGCGGGCCGGCCGTCCTTGCCGCCGAACGGCCCGACGTTCGACGTGCCCTTGTCGTCGCCCTTGACGACCTTGCCGAACCAGCCGCCGGCCCGGACGCGGGCCAGGGCGAGGGCGGCGACGAGCGTGGCGCTGATGCCCTTCTCTGGGGCGACGCCGGCGTGGGCGGCCTTGCCGAGGATCGTCACCTCCCAGCGCTCGGCCCCGACCGCGCCGACGGTCAGGTCGGCGGCGAGTCGGCCATCGACGTTGAAGCCCATGACCGGGCCGCCCAGGTCGGCCGGTTCAAGGTAGCGGGCCCCGAACAGGCCGCTCTCCTCGCGGACGGTGAACAGGAGCGTCATCGGCGGGTGGGGCAGCTTCTTTTCGAGCAGGGTGTGGACGAGGTTGACGAGGACGGCGCAGCCGGTGCGGTTGTCGCCGCCGAGGGCGGTCTCGCCCTGGGCGGCGATCTTGTTGCCCTTCTTGACCGGGACCGCCCCGGCGCAGAGCGGGACGGTGTCCATGTGGGTCATGAACAGGACGCGGTCCTTCTTCTGCGTGCCGGGCAGGGTGACGATGAGGTTGCCGGTCTGGGTCGGCAGCGGGATGCGCTCGTGGGCGGTGTCGAAGCGGATCGCCTTCGCCGGGACGCCGGCCGTCTTGAGGGCCTCGACGAGGGCCTTGCCGATGGCCTTTTCCTTTCCGGTGACGCCCTCGACGGCGAGGAGCTTCATGAGGGTCTCGACGGCGCGCGGCTCGTTGAACGTCAGGTCCACGACGGGTCTCCCTGGGGGTGTGGAGGGCATGATACGGCGGCGGTTGCTCTTGGCGAGCCGGGAGCGTGAGCGACCGGAGAACAGCGATCCGAGACGCGAGAGTCTCCTCCGGTCGCTCACGCTCCCGGCTCGCCAAGTGACGAGATCCGCGAGATTTTCCACGAGCGGACGCCCGGCCGGGGTTTGTACAATCACCAGGCGAATCTCCGCGCCCCCGGGTGGGCGGCGCGGCGGCATCATCCCCGAGGTGTACACCACCATGACCGGACGGTTCGGACGGCTCTTCGGCGCGTTCGCGCTCCTCTTCGCCTGCGGCTCCCTCGTCGGGGCCGAGAAGGTCGAGATCACCCCCGAGGCGACCCAGGCGCGCCTCAAGACCGACATCACCTTCCTCGCCTCCAACGACTGCGAGGGCCGCGGCCCGACCACCGCCGGCCTCGACAAGGCCGCCGACTACATCGCCAACAAGTTCAAGGAATCCGGCCTCAAGCCCGCCGGCGTCGAGGGCACCTACTTCCAGCCGTTCGGCATCCCCGGCATGGTCCTCGACGGCAAGGCGACCCTCACCCTCACCCCGGCCGACGGCAAGCCGGTCGAGCTGAAGGCCGGCGAGCAGTTCCAGCCGATGGCCGTCTCCGGCGGCGGCACGGTCAAGGACGCCCCGGTCGTCTTCGCCGGCTACGGCATCAAGAGCGAGACGCTCAAGTACAACGACTACGCCGACCTCGACGTCCGCGACAAGGTCGTCCTCGTCCTTCGCAACCACCCGAAGGTCGGCCAGAACGACGCGAAGGCGTGGGACACGACGGTCGGCAGCCTGACCGCCAAGATCCAGGCCGCCGAGAAGGCTGGGGCCGCCGCCGTCCTCATCGTCAACGACAAGTCGACCGAGAAGGACGACCTCGTCCCGTTCAACTACCACGCCGTCCTCCGCCGCTCGGCCGGCCCCTCGACGAAGATCCCGGCGTTCCAGGTCAGCCGCCAGGTCGCCGACCAGCTCCTGGCGAAGACCGGCACGTCGCTCGCCGACCGCGAGGCGGCCATCGTCAAGGACCTCAAGCCGCAGAGCGCCGAGATCAAGGGCTTCGCCCTCGCCGGCAACCTGCCGTCGAAGGCCGGCCAGATCCCGCTCAAGAACGTCGTCGGCGTCCTCGAGGGCAAGGGCCCGCTCGCCGACGAGACGATCGTCATCGGGGCCCACTACGACCACCTCGGCTACGCCGGGGCCGGCGGCAGCCTCGCCCGGACGACGAAGCCGGTCATGCACAACGGCGCGGACGACAACGCCTCCGGCACGACGGCCGTCCTCGAACTCGCCCGCCGCTTCGCGGCCCAGAAGGACCGCGTCGGTCGCCGGCTCGTCTTCATGACGTACAGCGGCGAGGAGCTCGGCCTGCTCGGCTCGGCCCACTACTGCAAGAACCCGATCTTCCCGCTCGAGAAGACCGCCTCGATGGTCAACCTCGACATGGTCGGCCGGCTGCCCAAGGACGAGAAGACCGGCAAGGAGAAGCTCCTCGTCGAGGCGAACACGACCGCCAAGGAGTGGGAGGGCCTCCTCGACAAGTGGAACGAGAAGCACCAGTTCGACATGAAGCGCAGCAAGTCGGTCATGCCGAACAGCGACCACTACAGCTTCTACAAGCAGGGCGTCCCGGCGATCTTCTTCTGGACGGGAACCCACCCGGACTACCACCGGCCGACCGACACGGCGGAGAAGATCAACCTCGCCGGCATGCGCCGCATCGTCGATCTGAGCGACGACGTCATCGCCTACCTCGCCTCGACCTCGACGCCGCCGACGTACCAGAAGACGGCGGTCGGCGGCGGCGGCGGGCGCATGCCGCTCGGCCTCCAGGTCGGCCAGACGACGAAGGAGGGCGTCCTCGTCGAGGGGGCGTTCAAGGACAGCCCGGCCGAGAAGGCCGGCCTAAAGAAGGGCGACCTTATCGTCGAGGTCGCCGGCAAGCCGGTCAAGAACAGCGACGCGTTCTCGACGGTGATGGCCGACCAGCAACCCGGTAAGGAGATCGACCTCGTCATCATCCGCGAGGAGAAGCGGCAGACGATCAAGGTGACGCCGGCCGCCCCGATGACGCTGCCGCGCCTCGGCCTCAGGCCGACGACCGACGAGGAGAAGGGGGCCGTCCTGGTCGATTCCGTCAGCGAGGGCGGCCCGGCCGACAAGGCCGGGCTGAAGAAGGGCGACCTGATCGTCGAGCTGGCCGGCAAGCCGGTCAAGAGCGTCGAGACGTACATGGCCGTCATGGCGACGCAGAAGCCCGGCGACGAGCTCGAGGTGACCATCCTCCGCGACAACAAGCGGCAGACGGTCAAGGTCAAGCCGGAGTGACCGTCGATCGTCATATAGCCCCCGGCTTGCCGGGGGTCTTCGCTACGAAAACCCCGCCGGCAAGCCGGCGGCTATATGAAGAAGGCTCGCCATGCTTCCGCTCCGCCTCGCCGGCCTCGCGGCCGGCCTCCTCGCCGTCACCCTCGCCGGCGTGGCCCATTTCCAGCCGCCTGCGACGACGCCGCTGACCGACGAGGCGCGCCAGGCGGTCGAGCTGCGCCTGCGCGACCTCGACGGCCAGATCGACAAGCTCAAGCGTCAGGGCACCCGCGACCCGGTCCTGGCCGAGCTGGAGATCTATCCGCGAGCCGTGCGGATGGTACTGGCCCATGGCGAGTTCTTCAACAAGAACTACCCCGCCTGGATCGACGACGTCCTCGACCGCGGCACCCTGCGGGCGAAGCAGGCGGCGCGCGGCGACGCCCCGTGGCAGCGGCAGGCCGGCCAGGCCGTCGTCCGGGCGTACCGCTCGCGCGTCGATGGCTCCGTCCAGCCGTACGCCGTCACCTACCCGCAGGGCTACCTCGACGCCGTGAAGCCCTGGCGGCTGGACGTCGTCCTGCACGGCCGGAACGCCAACCTCACCGAGGTGTCGTTCCTGAAGCAGTTCGACGGCGGCAAGCAGGCCGCGAAGGATCTGTCGCACGTGCGCATCGACGTGTTTGGCCGCGGCAACAACGCCTACCGCTGGGCCGGGGAGACGGACGTCTTCGAGGCGCTGGAGAACTTCGTAGCGGTCGAGACCGCCCTCGGCCGGGCGGCGCTGCTCGACCCGGCGAAGGTCGTCCTGCGCGGCTTCTCGATGGGCGGGGCCGGCGCGTGGCACATCGGCCTGCATCACCCCGACCGGTGGTGCGTCGTCGGACCCGGGGCCGGCTTCACCACGACGCGCGGCTACGTCAAGGACCTGCCGGCCGACCTGCCGCCGTACATCGACAAGGCCCTGCACGTCTACGACGCGGTCGACTACGCCGAGAACGTGGCCGACGTGCCGTTCGTCGTCTACGCCGGCGACGCCGACCCGCAGATGAAAGCCGGCCAGCTCGTCGCCGAGCGCGTCAAGCCGCTCGGCATTCCGCTCACCGAGATCACCGCCCCGGGCGTCGGCCACACCATCCCGCCGGAGTACGAGAAGAAGCTGGAAGCCGAGTACGCCAAGGTCGCCGCCAACGGCCGGCCGGGCTACCTCCGCCGGGTGCGATTCGTGACGTGGACGCTCAAGTACGACCGCTGCGACTGGGTGCAACTCCTCGGCCTCGACGAGCACTACCGCAAGGCGATCGTCGATGCCGCCGCGGTCGAGGGCGGCTTCAAAATCCAGGCGGACAACGTCCGGGCCCTCTGCCTGCGCCTGCCGCCGGGGGCGTTGCGCGGCGACGTGGTCGTCGAGATCGGCGACGCGAAGCTGACCGCCAAGCCGAGCCCGCTCGCCGGCTCGCCGACCGACCTGGCCGTCTACCTGGAGAAGCGCGACGGCAAGTGGGCCGCCGTCCTGCCGGAGTACCTCGCCCTGGACCAGCAACGCCGCCTCCAGAAAATCCACGGCCTGACCGGCCCGATCGACGACGCGTTCGCCGGGCCGTTCCTGTGCGTCCGCGGCACCGGCACGCCGTGGCAGGCGAAGACCCAGGAGTACGCCACCGCCGACCTGCAAAGATTCGGCCGCGAGTGGGCGAAGTACTTCCGTGGAGAACTGCCCATCAAGGACGACGTGGACGTGACGCCGGAGGACATCACAACGAAGCACCTGATCCTCTTCGGTGACCCGGGCAGCAATAGCCTCCTCGCCCACGCCCTGCCGAAGCTGCCGCTGAAGTGGACGGATAAGGCGATCGAGATGGCCGGCAAGTCGTTCCCGGCGGAGGACCACGTCCCGGCGCTGATCTACCCGAGCCCGCTGGCGGCGGGGCGGTACGTCGTCGTCAACAGCGGCCACACGTTCCACGAGGCGGAGTTCAAGGGCACGAACGCCTTGCTCTACCCCCGCCTGGGGGACTACGCTGTACTGAGGCGTACCCCGACGGCGAACGACCCGCTCGCGGTCCAGGTCGCCGTGGCGGGGCTGTTCGACGAGTTCTGGAAATGAGGCGGCGATGACGACCCCGGCGACGCCCGGCGAGCCGATGCTCCAGTGCCCGGTCTGCAAGAACCTCTTGCCGGCCGGGTCGCGTTTCTGCCCCAACGACGGCACGCCGCTCACCGAGACGGCCGCGCTGAGCGGCGTGCCGACGCCGGCGACCGCCCTGCCCTCCACCGCCGACATGCTGCTGCCGACCGTCGTCGGCGGCCGCTACCGCCTCACCGCCGTCCGCGGCGGCGGCGGCATGGCCCGCGTCTACCAGGCGGTCGATACGACCCTCGAGCGCGAGGTCGCCGTCAAGCTCATCAACCCGCAGCTGCGGGCCGACCCGGAGTTCGACGCCCGGTTCCAGCGCGAGGCGCGCATCGCCAGCAAGCTCAACGACCCGCACATCGTCGTCGTCCACGACTTCGGCATCGACCCGGCCCACGGCCCGTACCTGGTCATGGAGTTCCTCCAGGGCCAGTCGCTGCGCGAGCACCTGCACGCGAAGGGGCCCCTGCCCTACAAGGCGACGCTCCAGCTGGCCGGCCAGCTGCTGCTCGCGCTGATCCACGCGCACGGCCAGGGGATCGTCCATCGCGACATCAAGCCGGACAACGTCTTCCTGATGAACATCAGCGGCGTCCGGCTCCACGTCCGCGTCCTCGACTTCGGCATCGCCCGGATCATGAACCGCGAGGCGGCCGGCAACCAGCAGCTGACGACGCCGGGGAGCGTCCTCGGCACGCCGCGCTACATGTCGCCGGAGCAGCTGGCCGGCCTGCCGCTCGACGCCCGGTCCGACCTGTACAGCGCCGCCCTGGTCATCTACGAGGCGCTGACCGGCCAGGTGCCGCACCCGCGCAGCAAGGGCCTTGCGGACCTCGCCCCGGACACGCCGAAGCCGTTCCAGGACCTGCTCGCGCAGTGCCTCGACCCGAACCCCGAGAAGCGGCCCAGCTCCGCCCTGGAGGCGTTCCTCCAGCTCCAGGAGATGGGCAAGGCGAGCGGCGTCCTGCTGCTGCCGGCCGGGGCGATGGAGCGCCTCGCCGAGGCCCGCCGCCAGTCCCAGGGCACCGCCGCCGGGGCGAGCGAACCGACCGTCCGCGAGGCGGACCACGCCGCGACCCAGCGCCGCCGGCTCCTGGTCGGAATGGTGGCCCTGGTCGCCGTCCTCGGCCTGCTCGCCGTGCTGCGCTACGTCTTCTTCGCCCCGCCGCCGGAGCCGGGCACCGGGCCGGAGTCCCTGCTCGGCGTCAAGATCGGCGACGAGCAGCAGGCCGTCGTCGATCGGCTCAAGCTCGTCAAGGGCGGTGTCCACGACCCGTTCGCGGAGCCGCGCAAGCCGGCCTGGCTCGGCCACGCCCTCAAGGCCGCCGACCTCCGCCTCACCGACGCGGAGTCGCGCCGCCTCGACGTGCAGCGCACCGCCGACGAGCGCGTCTGCGTCCTGTTCCTCGGCGGCAAGGTCCGGGCGATGGTCGTCCGCGACCTGGCGACGTGCCTGACGACCCGGCGCGTCCACGTCGGCGGATCGATCAGCGAGCTGTACGACCGCTACCCCGAGGAACACGACACCGAGAACGTACCGCTGACGCCCTCGGGATCGACTTCGAGACCTACGGCAGCCGCATCGTTGCGATGGCTCTGTATCCGGCACGGGAGTAGGAGAACCTACATCCGATTCGACCGTCCCGTTCGCCCCGGACCGAATTCCCCATCCCTCCCAGCTTCTCGACACGCGCCGTGGGGTGTGGTAGGCTTTCCCACCGGACGTCGCAGGACGCCCCCTCCGGCGTGGTGTCCCCTACCCGTTCCGGTCCCTCGTCGAGAATCCGCCGTGAACTCCGTCGTCACTTCCGCCGACCCATTGACTGAAGTACTTGCCACCTATCGCCTTCCGGAAAAGACCGACTTCGCCGACGCCTGGGTCGGCATGGAGCCGACCTTCCAGTCGAAGAAGTCCGTCCGCAAGTGGGCCAAGCTGAGCCAAACCCCGGAGGGCGAGGACGCCTACTTCGAGGACGAGTACCTGCTGCGCAAGCAGCGCAAGGTCGCGAAGACGATCCGGGCGCGGTACCGCACCCGCCGGGCCGAGGGCGGCCATCCGGGCTGCTTCTTCGACGATGTCGATCTGGAGCAGGATCGCGACCAGTGGAAGGTGCGCCGCCAAACGTTGATCTTCCGCTGGGCCGACCGCGACCTGGAGCCGTTCAAGGCCCGGTTCTCGATCGACCCGGAGACGTTCGAGTACACGCTCAAGCCGGTGCCGCTCGCCTGGTTCTACGACGCCCGGTTCGTCGCCTTCCTGGAGGAGTTCATCTGGGGCGGCCCGCTCCAGGAGGGCCTGACGCCGTCGATCGGCCACGGCGGCGGCCAGTTCTCCTTCTCGGCGAAGACGTTCCTCGGCGGCAGCCTCCTCGCCGACGACGTCGCCTACAAGGTGAACCACCCCGAGCTGGCGAACTGGATCATGGACTATCCGAACTGCGACGACCGGTCCTTCCGGGCGACGAAGGCGCGGTTCTCGGCGTTCCGCGACCTGATCGGCCAGTACTGGGCCGGGGCGTTCCACCCGAAGGCGGTCGGCACTCTGACCGTCGAGAACGCCTACCTCGACCGCGGCTTCGGCCCGGCGGCGTCGCCGCGGCGCGGCCTGATGAACGCGAAGACCGGCCCGACCGGCTCCCCGCGCGACGTGTTCCAGACGAACTTCGCCTTCGGCCGGGCGGTCCGCCTCTTCGGCCAGAACGTCCACCCGGGGTACTGGCAATCGGCCCATCCGGACGAGGAGGGCTACCGGCCGGACCAGATCATGCGCTACAGCGAGGGGAACCTGAACCGGCTCCAGATCGCCGGCGAGTACCACGTCAAGAGCGGCAAGGTCCTCGACCCGGAGCGCATCCCGGAGTTCGACGCCCCGCTCGAGTTGTCCATGCTCTACGAGGAGTGCAGCTGGGAGAACCGCGGCTCGATGTCGAAGTCGAGCGGCCGGGACTTCGTCGAGGCGGTCCTGCTCGACGCCAACCACGCGCGCTACCTCCAGCAGAACCCGCGCGTCAAGATCGTCGCGTCGCTGCTCCAGGACCAGCTCATGATCGACGGCGAGCGGACCGTGCGCAAGTACGCCGACGGCAAGACGCTCGCCCGGCTGCGCGAGGAGGCGCGCGAGTCGAACCTGGCCTACTCGCGCGGCCGGGTCAAGTCGGACTGGATCGAGCCGGAGACGCTCTTCTGGGAAGCGTGGCGCGTCCTGCCGGCCGTCGAGAAGGCGGCCATCGCCCGGGAAGCGATCGGCGGCTTCCTCGAACGGGTCGAGCAGGCGGCGTCGGTCGATCCGCGCCCCGAGGCGAAGGACGACCCGATGGAGTGGCACCGCCACCGCGTCCACCCGCTCCTGTGGCGGGCCCTGGAGGCGGAGCCGGGCGTGCTCGCCGCGAAGGACCCGGTCCGCGACGAACTGCGCCGCTGGCAGGCGAAAGAGAAGCTCTACCTGTCGCGCCGCCCCATCTGGTCCGTGACGGGAGCGGCCGCCCCGTGGGACGACCTCGACGCCCCTCTGACGACGTGATCCATCGCCAGGGCAGTAACGAGCGACACGACCGCCGCGATCGCCGCCGTCTCGCGGTCGGCCGGGTAGACTTGCAGCAAGCGATCCGCCCGCTCGGCGAGCCGGCGGACCAGCGGCCGGACCGCCTCCGGGAAGCAGCCCGTCCAGCGGAAGACGTCGGTCGCCAGGTCGCGCTCCAGCCGGCGGATCAGGTCGCCGGCCGGCAGCCGCGGCGCGATCGACGAGGCGTCCTCCCGGTCGCCGAGGTCCTCGAAGATGCCGCGCAGCGACGCGTCGAACGGCGGGGCGAACGCCGGGCCGTCGTCCGGGTCTTCGCCGTAGTCGGCGTAAAAGTCCGCCAGCGTCATATCGATGTCCGACACGTCCTCGTCCGCCTCGACGGCGGTCACATCCGGGGCGCGTTCGCGCAGCTCGGCCATGAGCCGGTCGCAGAATTCGAGCTTCGCCCGGGCGGCGGACCAGTCGGCGTAGGCGGCGCGCCAGTCATAGGCCGGCGTCATCCAGACGGCGAACGTCTCGGCCCAGTCCTCGTCGGGGTGCTTCTGGGCGTACCAGCCGGGCAGGTGGCAGACGTGCTTGGCCGAGAACGGCTCGGGGTGGTACACCTCGACGTAGTCGGCGTCCATGGGCCCGAACGTGTCGGTCCAGTCGGCCCGGTCGTAAAGCCGGTAGGCGTAGTTGACGACGTGGCCCATCTCGTGGCGGAGGTAGCGGAGAAAGTCGCCGCGCCCCGACCCTTCGAGGAAGCCGACCTGCTCGGCGTGTAGGGCGATGAGGTCTTCCCGGGCCAAGTAGAACGGGATGGCGAGCGAGATCGTCTCGAACGGGACGCCCCACTCTGTGGACAAGTAGCACGCCGGTTCCGGTCGAACGCCGAGGTGGGCCAGCTCGCGGCGGAACTTCGCCAGGAGCGGTTCGAGTCGGCCGCCGGCGAGGGTCAGGTTGAGGTCGCAGATCGGCGTCGCGAGCAGGCGGTCACGGTCGGTCGGCATACGTCCCTCCCTGGGTGTATTGTACCGGCTACCACTGCAACGGCGCGAACCGGGCCAGCCCGGCGGCCTTGAGCGTCGGCAGGGCGAGCGGGATGCCGAAGGCCAGGATCGGGGCCCAGCCCCAGAGCAGGTAGCGCTCCCCCCACCGCGTCGCGTCGGCCCGCGTCGCCAGGATCAGGATAACGCCGTCGAGGTAGGCTAAGTAGACCCAGAGGCACGCCCGCAGGCGGACGTGGCCGTCCAGCATGAGCAGGAACTGCATCACGGCGACGACCTGGAGCAGGACGACCGTCGCGGCGTACAGGTTGAAGATGGCCCCGTGCAGCCGGCGGACCGCTTCCGTGTCGAGCGGCAGGCCGGTCTTTCGAGACCGGGCCTGGTCCGCCTCGGCGCGGAGGTCGAGGTGGGCAAGGCGGAGGCACTCCACGCCGACAATTCCAAGAGCGAGCAGCAAAAGGCCGACCCAGAGGCGGGACGGCGCGTCGCCGTCCTCCAGGCCCATCGCGGTCAGGTACACCCCGAACGGCAGCGCAAAGGCAAGGACCGACCCGGCGAGGGTGAGCAGGCTGGCGCGCTCGTCCACGTTCCCCTCCGCTTGGCGACGCCGGGCTGCCTTCGGCTTCAGCAACGCGCCGCGACCGAGACGGTCTCGGTGCCGACGAACTCGTAGCGGTCGTCGCGGCGCTGGTAGAGGTGCGTTATCCAAACGCGGTGGTCGCCGTGGCGCGGGCCGTGTATCCGGACGAACGGCGCGTCGGGCCGATCGACCCAGACGTCCTTGCCGTCCCACGGGCCGCCGTGCAGGTGGACCGGGAACGCTCCGGGTTCGTGAGTCGCCAACGGAGCGTCGAGGCCGCCCGAGAGCGACAGGACCTTGCGGCGACACGCCTTCTCGACGGCCCAGCGCTGGCTGGCGTGACGGAGCGATGTCACCGCCTCGTGCGGCCGCAGCCACTCCAGGACGTGGTCCGGCTCACCTGGCCGCGACCAGCAGACCGGCTCGGCCAGGAAGTACTTGCCGCGCTTGCGGTAGTGCCGGCGTTCGTCCTCCGCGTAGACCAGTTCGTCGGCGATGCCGAGCGTGTCGCCGAGGAAGATCCACAGGGCGCACGCCTCCTCGGTCTCGCGGACTGCCGCCGCCTCGGGCGACTCGCCGTCCTCCTGGCCGCCGCCGGGCAGGTAGGACCCCGTCGGCGTGACGACGACTGCGACGGCTCCGGCCGCGTTGAACAGGACGACATAGCCGCCGGGGCGGAGGATGTACTCCGCCCCCTCGACAGGCGTGCCGAACTCGGGAATCGCCGTCGTCATCGCTCTTCCTGGATCGTCAGAGCCTCGCACGCAGCGAGCCTTCGAGTGGAGTAAGCGGTTGGAGTCTCGTGGCGCACGTCTCGACCGCTTACTCCGCTCGAAGGCTCGCTGCGTGCGCGGATCTGACGGACACCTACTTCTTCAACCCCCGCTGCACCGCCTCGCGGATCGGGTCGTGGTGGGTCGAGAAGTAGTAGAACGAGTGCGTCGCACTCTTCTCGCCGAGGGCGAACTGGAACTCGATCCGGTAGCCGCCGCGCGGCCACTCCGGGCCGTCCATGACGAACGCCGAGACCGTCCCCGAGACCGCCTCGCCCGGCTTGAGCACGACCGGCTTAAGCCCCGACACGTCACCGGTCGAGCCCGGCAGGGTGTACGTCTTGCCCTGGGTGCGGATCACGACCGACTCGTCCCAGCGGATCGCCTTGCCGTCGGTCAGCAGGGCGGGCACCGTCACCTCCTTGTCGGTGACGTTCTTGACCGTGAGCTTGTACTCGCCGTCGCCGTCGGGGTTCTTGAACTCGAACTTGACCGCCGGCGGCACCGGCTCGACTTCGAAGCGCACCCCCGGCCCGGCGAGCAGCGCCGGCCTGCCGGTCACCGCACAGGCGATCCCCTCGCCCTTGCCGAGCTTGCCCTTCGCCGCCCACGGCGACAGGAGCTTGCCGTCCTTGACCGTCCAGCCGAGCGGGATCGAACTGGCGAGCTTCGCCTGGGCGATCGTCTCCGGTGACGACACCTCGACGTGATGGAGCGTCCACGCCCCGCGGACGAACGCCAGGGCGATGACGCATTCCTTCTCCGGGCCGGGGAAGACGACCGGGGCGGCCTGCTTGATGGCGAAGCTGACGGCGACCTCTTTGTCGAGCTTCTCCGGGCCGCGGAAGATCGTCCCCGGGGCGACGGTGAGCTTGTAGGTGCGCAGCGGCGGGTTCGACAGGCCGACCGGGCCGGCCGTGACGTTGGCGAGCTTGCCGAGCAGCAGGGCGTCCGCCCCGGACCACCGCGCGACGGCGGCCTCGGGGAGCTTGGAGAAGTCGGGCGGGACCTGGCCGGGAAGGCCGGCAGGGCCGAGGACGACCAGGCCGAACGCGAGGACGGACCAGCGAGCCATGGCGAAACCTCTAGGGTGGGACGGAGCGCCGGCCAGGATAGCCGGCCGGCTCCGTCCGATCTATGAGGTTCGGACCCAGGAGCAACGCCGCCCGACTTTAGAGGCGGCGCCGGCAGGCGAACGCGCCGAGGAGGCCGCCGGCGAACAATAGGACCGTCGGAGGCAAGGGGACCGCGAGCGGGGCAAACTCGACGATATACCCCCGCGCCAGATTGGCCCCCGTCGCGTCATTCCAGGCCTTGCCGTTCGCCAGGATGCCGTGCGCGAACTGGATCCGATCCTCGGTACCAAAGGCGTTGTTCGGCTCGGCCGGAGGGAACCAGTTGTTGAAGGCGAATGGCTCGCCAGTCACCCAGGCCCAGCCGCCGGCCGGCTCTGGGGAACCTGGCGGCTGGAACCCACCAAGCCAGTGAGAGTCGATGACGCCGCCCCCGAACGTGCTGGTCAAGAAGAGGTTTTCCTGGGCGCTGGTCACCGTGGCGAGGTGCCCTTGCGCCCCCATGAAAAAGCTCGACGTCGCGGCGGCGTTTGCCGTCGCCCAGTTCATCTGCTTCGTGATGACTTCGTAATAATGCCCGTTCGCCGGGTTCAGAATTGGTGCCGCACTGGCCCTGCCACCACAAAGCGCGAACATCGTGGCGAGGGCGACCCCCACCGCGATGTTGTGGACGAGTCGCGTCGTCATCTCTTGCATCCCTCCCGAGAGCATCTGCTTCGGGTGTGGGTTAGGTTGGGTGAAAGCACTATAATAGCCACGTCTTCGCGACGCAAGCGCCAAGCACTGAATTCGCCTCCACACCCGAAGGCACCGCTCATGGACGGCGTCATGCTCACGCGAAGGGAATGGCTGCACGGAGCCGCCGGGGCTTGCCTCGGCTTCGCCGCCCCGGCCGAAGGCGGCTGCACGCTCAGCATCGGCACCTACAGCCTCAAGGGCCTCGCCCTCGACGACGCCATCGAGGCCGTCGCGGCGATCGGCTACGACGGCGTCGAGATCGCCGTCATTCCCGGCCACGACGCCGAGCCGGCGAAGCTGAATGCCGCCGCGCGGCGCGACCTGCGCCGGCGGCTCGCCGGCCGGCTCGCCCTGACCGCCCTGATGGAGAACCTGTCTCCGGCGACGGATGCCAAACGCCATCAGGCCGACCTCGACCGGCTGCGGCGCGTCGTCGATCTGAGCAACGACCTCGCCCCGGCCCGGCCGCCGCTGGTGCAGACCGTCCTCGGCGGCGGCACCTGGGACGACAAGAAGGCCCTCTTCCGCGACCGGCTCGGCGACTGGGCCGGCGTCTTCCGAGAGGGGCGCGTCGTCCTGGCGATCAAGCCGCACCGCGGCGGGGCCCTGTCCCGGCCGAGCGAGGCGGCGTGGCTCATCGCCCAGCTCGGCGACCCGCCCTGGCTGCGCATGGTCTACGACTACAGTCATTACGCCCACCGCGACATGACCGTCGCCTCGACGGTCCGTGAGGCGCTGCCGGTCACGGCCCACGTCGTCGTCAAGGACGCGGTCCAGGTCGGCGACAAGGTCGAGTTCCGCCTGCCGGGCGAGAGCGGCACGTTCGACTACGCCGCCCTGCTCCGCCTCTGGCACGCCGGCGGCTACCGCGGCGACGTCTGCTGCGAGGTGAGCAGCCAGGTTTCCAGTAAGCCGGGCTTCGACCCGGTCGCGGCGGCGCAAGTCTGTTACCGGAGCATGGCCCGGGCGTTTGTCGAGGCGAAGGTGGCGCGCGGGTGACACCCACTCGTCATGTCTCCGCCTCGCGCTCGGCGGCGACGATTTCGAAGACATAGCCGTTCGGGTCGCGGAAGAAGAACCGCGCGAACGGCGTCGGCCGGATCGGCTCCGCCAGCGTCGCCCCATGGGCGACGAGCCGCCCCTTCAGCGCCGCGAACTCCGCGGCCGGTACCGCGAAGGCGAAGTGCCGGCCGAACTCCGCCTCGAACGGCGACGGCTCGAAGTCGGCCACCTCGACGACGTGCAGCTCCTGGCCCGGGGCGATCGCCAGCCACGCCGCCGGCCGGCCGATGTTGTTCGGCCGGGCGATCGGCCGCCAGCCGAGCGTCGCCGTGAAGAACGCCGCCGTCGCCGCCACGTCGCGCGTCGCCAGGGTCAGGTGGGCCAGAGCCATGTCGCACCGCGTCGGTTGATGGAAGGGACGCCCCCGCCCCCTATACTACCGCCGTCGCCCGTCGCCGCCACGAGGTCTCCCCATGATGCCGCTCCTGCTCGCCGTCCTGTCGTCGGCCCCGCCGGACATCGTCGCCCACCGCGGCGCGTCGCACGACGCCCCGGAGAACACCGTCGCCGCGTTCAAGCTCGCCTGGGAACAGAATGCCGACGCCGCCGAGCTGGACCTGTACCTCACCAAGGACGGAAAGATCGTCGTGATCCACGACAAGACGACGAAGCGCACCACCGGCGTCGATAAGGTCGTCGCCGAGATGACGCTCGCCGAGCTGCGCGCCCTCGACGCCGGCAAGTGGAAGGGCGACAAGTTCGCCGGCGAGAAGCTGCCGACCCTGGAGGAGATGCTCGCCACCGTCCCGGCCGGCAAGCGCGTCTTCGTCGAGGTGAAGTGCGGCCCGGAGGCGGTGCCGGAGCTGGACCGCATCCTGAAGGCGTCCGGCCTCAAGCCGGCCCAGACGCCGGTCATCAGCTTCAACGCCGAGGTCGTCGCCGCGATGAAGAAGGCCCGTCCGGACGTGCCCGCCTACTGGATCGTCAACCTCAAGCCGCGCGAGGGCGAGGCGGCCCCGACGGCGGAGGGCCTCATCGCCCGCGCGAAGGAGATAAAGGCCGACGGCCTCGACCTGTCGGCGGCCGACGCCCTCGACAAGGCGTTCGCCGACAAGGTCAAGGCGGTTGGGCTGCGCCTTGACGTCTGGACCGTGGACGACCCGGCCGTCGCGAAGCGCATGGTCGCGATCGGCGTCGACGGCATCACGACGAACCGGCCCGGCTGGCTCCGCGAGCAGCTGGGGAGGTGACGCCGGTCACCCCTTTGCCACCCAGCGGACCAGGTCCGTGAACGACGGCGTCTTGCCCTGGAGCAGGATGCCGACGCGGAAGATCCGCCCCGCCGCCCAGACGCACAGCAGCGTCGTCGCCAGGACGAGGACGATCGCAGCGGTCGTCTCCCACCACGGGATGTTCTCCGGCGAGACCGACTGTCGGGCGACGAGCAGCATCGGCGTCGCGAACGGGAAGAACGTACACACCCGGGCGATCGGCCCGTGCGGGTCCATCATGATCGGGCCCAGGGCGAAGAACGGCATGCAGGCGAAGATCATGATCGGCATCAGGAGCGACTGCGTGTCCTTGATGTCCGACGCGGCCGCCCCGACGGCGATGAACAGCGATCCGAAGATGAGCAGGGCCAGGATCGTCATCGGCACGAACCACGCCATCAGGGCGGGCGGCAGGAGTTCGGCGAAGCCGTAGTACCAGGCGATGAAGTAGCCGCCGCCGAGGTATACGACCGCCATCGTGAGCGCGACGCCGACGATGCCGAGCAGCTTGCCGGCCATCAGCTGAAACGGCGTCACCGAGCCGAGCAGCACTTCCGAAATACGCAGGCCCTTCTCCTCGACGATGCCGTGCATCGCCGGCGTCGCCCCGACCATGACGATCATGAACATCAGCCCGATCAGGACGCCGGGCAGGACGAGGTTGACGATGCGCGTCTCGTCCGGGGCGTCGCTGAATTTGCCGTCGGCTTCCTGGCGCGTCAGGGACTTCGTCTTGATCGCGAGCGGGATCTGGGCGTCCTTGATCTCCTTCGCCGACACGCCGCTCCGGACGAGGCGGTCGAGCCGGACCGCCTCGTTCAACAGGGCGGCGAGCTGCCCCCGAAGCTGGAGGGCCCCGACGTTCTTGGCCTGGTATCGGACCGCGGCCTGATCCGAGATCTTATCGACGTTCGGGCGTCGCCCGCCCGGTCCGGTTTCGAGCAGGTCGTCTGGCGGCACGGCGAACACGTCCGCGCCGATCTCGATCAGGCCCTCCAGTTCGCCCTTCTCGATCTTCTGCGAGATCTCGTAGCGCTGCTCGGCGAGTTGTTCGCCCGACGAGGCCCGCGGCGGGAAGCTGACGAAGTCGATCTTGAAGCTCGCCAGGTCGGCGTTGGTCGGGTTCTTCTCCCGCTCCTCCTTCACGGTCTTGGCCACCATCTCCAGAACCGTGAAGAGCTTACCCTCCGCCGTGTGGTCGATGACGGCGAACTTCTTCTCCTTGCCCTCCTCGAGCTTGCGGAAGAGGACCTGCACGGCCACGCTCGCCCCCATCAGGACCGGCATGAGCAGGATCGTGACGAGGAACGTCTTGGCCCGGACGGCGGCGAGATACTCGCGCAGGGCGATGACCTTGATCTTATCCACGGGTAGCCTCCGCCTCCTCGGCCGTCGGGGCCGCGATCCGCACGAAGATGTCGTGTAAGGACGGCCGGGTCTGCTCGAACAGCCGCACCGCCCCGCGCCGTAGCAGGTCGCCCAGGACGCGCTGCGCGTCGGCGTTCTTCTCCAGCCGCAGCTCCTGGAACTTGCCGTAATCGACCACCTTCGTCACCCCCGGCAGGCCCTCCAGCGTCGCCGCCCCGTCGATCCGCACCTTGACCGTGTCGGTGCCGTACGTGTCCTGGATCGAGTCGAGCGTGCCGTCGAGGACCTTGTTCCCCTTGTAGATCATGAAGATGAAGTCGCACATCTTCTCGGCGACGGCCATGTCGTGCGTCGAGAAGATGACCGTCGTCCCGCCGCGCTTCAGCTCGAGGATCGCGTCGCGGAACGCCTCGGCGTTGACCGGGTCCAGGCCGCTGAACGGCTCGTCGAGCAGGACGAGCTTCGGCCGGGACACGACCGTCGCGATGAACTGCACCTTCTGCGACATGCCCTTGGAGAGCGTCTCGACCTTCTTGTCGGCCCAGGAGGACAGGTTCATCCTCTCGAGCCAGTCGGCGATGGCCTGCTTGTTGTCGCGCATCCCCTTCAGCTCGGCGTAGAACTTGAGGATGTCGCGGACTGTCATCTGCTTGTAGAGGCCGCGCTCTTCAGGCAGGTAGGCGACCCGGTCGTTGGCGGCGTGCCACGACTCATCCCCCAGGACGCGTACCCGGCCGCCCGGGTCGGGCAAGTAGATCCGCATAATCATGCGCAGGGTCGTCGTCTTGCCCGAGCCGTTCGGGCCGATGAAGCCATAGATGACGTCCTCGGGGATCTTCAAACTCAGGTCGTTGACAGCGACGAACTCGCCGAACGTCTTGGTGACGTGGTCGATCTCGACGGCGTAGGCCATGGGGACTCCTCGGGCCCGGGCGGAAAGGGACGCTGGGCTATTCGCACCGGCGGGGCGGGGCTTTTCGGGCCGGCGCGGAGATTGTATGGAGAATCGCGACCGCACCCGGGTCGCCGGTGGACAGACCACGGTTCCATCCGCTATACTCAAGAGCAGATCTCGCACTCGTTCTGGGCACGACCGCACGGTCCCGGCGTGGGCGGTTCCGCCGCCTCCCCGGCGCAACCCGAACCCTGCCAACGACCTGCCGCGACGCCCGGAGCGAGGACCGGCAATTTCGGACGCCGGCATGAACCTTGCAGGAGCGAGGTGCATTCGGGATCCGGGTACGACCAGTCGAGTTCCCGACGCGAACTTCGAGCCGAGCGGGTCTCTCCCTCTCTTAACGAGCCGCACCGTCCGGAGAACTCCAACCCGCAGGACCAGAGCCATGATCGAGCGACCAGGCAGGCCGACCGCCGTCTTAGACGCCCCCGCGTCGGACGACGTGGTGGAGATCCCGCTGCTGCTGAACAACCACGAGATGCTCGCCCTGGAGCAGGCCGCCCACGCGCGCGGCCTGACCGCCGCGGAGATGCTCCGCATGGTCCTCCGCCGGTTCATCCAGACCCTCCCGGCCAACTTGCGCGACGCCTGACCGCTCCCAACCCCGCGACGGTCGATCCCGTCGACCGTCGCGTCATTTTTGGCACAACCGGTAAAGTCAGCCCCGCCCCTGCGTCGATCCCTTCCCTACCCAGGGAGGTGACGATGCGTACCGCCATGCTCATTGCCGCGACGTTCGTTGCATCATCTATCGCACTCGGGCAGGATCTCCCACGGCCGGAACAACTCCAGCGCTTCGATCCGGGGCGCGTCGAGGTGACCTGGTCGCGCGACGGCTGGTCGCTGACGACACCGGAGGGGGTGCTGAAGCAGTTCGGCCGGCGCAACACCGACGCGGCGGACGCTCACCGGCTCATCCGCGACCTGGGCCTGACCGAGCGCGGCACGATCGGCGGGGCGAGCGCCGTGCTCGAATACTGGCTCGCCGGCGGGGCGGCCCCGACGAAGTCGCTGCGCGGCCATCGCGTCTTGCCGATCGAACTGGAGAGCTTGCGCGTCGATACGGACGGCGGCCAGTGGTGCGTCCGCGACGCGCAGCGCGTCCTGTTCAACTTCGGCTACAGCAAGGACGACGCCGAGCAGGCGGTCTCCATCGTTAAGAAGTACCGCTTCACGCGGATCCTGCTGCTCGGCCAGCCGGCCCCGACGATGATGGTCTTCCTCGCCGAGCCGCACGAGGCGACGCTGGCCAACCGCCACACCCTCCGACCGACGTCGATCCCGACGACGCCGCTCTTGAAACTCGACAAGGGCAAGGAGCCGAGCGCCGACGACAAAAAGGCCGGCGGCCCGATCCAGAGTTACGTCCCGCCGGCAGTCCCGGCCCTGCGCGAGGACCCTGCCGTCGGGATGCCGGCGTTCGGGGCGTCGGTGCCGGTCGTGCCCGGCGTCAACGACCGGCTCGTCCGCGTCGGCTTCGACTGGCGGCAGGCAGGCGTGCGCCGCGACCCGGACGGCTGGGTACTCCACTGCGGGGCCCGCGTCCTGGCCCGGTTCGGGGCCGATGCCGACACGGCCCGTAAGGCCCTTCTCGCAATGCAGCACTACCGCTTCACCGAGATGATCCAGGTCGGCGCGGGGCAACCGGTCTGCCAGGTGTTCACCGTCGCCGGCCGGCCGCCGCTCGGCGAGTTGTTCGGCGTCGCCAGCCTGCCGGTCGTCGTGGACAAGGTCTCCGTCCAGGCGGTCGAGGGCAAGTACGCCCTCGTCCAGGGCGGCGAGCCGCTGCTCACCCTCGGCGACCGGGCCGAGGACGGCCTCCAACTGCTCGACTGGATGCGCCGTCAGAAGATCGACAACCTGTGCCGGCTGCCAGCGGTGGGCGGCAACGGCATGGTGTTCTTCGTGCGGCGCTGACTTTGCTGCGACAAAGCCATTGGCAGAGTCTTGCCTTCTCTACTGAATTAGCTTAAGCTAATCCATCGATTAGCTAACGCTAAAATACAGTGAAGGAGGCACGACGATGCGGAGTGGAAGGCGGGCGGCATTCACGCTGATCGAGTTGCTCGTGGTGATCGCCGTCATCGCGGTGCTGGTCGGTTTGCTGTTGCCGGCAGTGCAGAAGGTGCGCGAGTCGGCCTTCCGCCTGAAGTGCGCGAACAACCTCAAGCAGCTCGGCCTGGCCCTGCACAATTACGAGGGGGCGAACAGGGCCTTCCCGCCGGCCTACACGACGGCGAACACCTCCCTGGACGGCTCGGCGTTCGGGATCAACTACGGTGACGAATACCGCAACGGACCGCCCGGCTGGGCCTGGGGCGTCTTCCTGTTGCCCTATGTCGAGCAGGAGGCCTTGTTCCGGCGCTTCGACCTGGCTCTGCCATGCTGGTCGCCGGCCTTTGCCGCGGCGGTGGCCACGCCGGTTTCGATGTATCTCTGCCCGTCCGCCAGCGGCGGCAGCGACGGGTTCGACGTCGAGCGCGAAGGGGCCGACATCCGCCACGGGGTGCCGATCACCCGGAGCGACGGCAGCCGGATCCGGTTCGCCCACTCGCACTACGTCACGAACGCCGGCATTCACCAGCCGTGGGGCCGGACCACCGCCTACTGCTACGACTACGACATCCCCGAGCCGATCCCGGAGAACGGCAACCGGCTGGCCCGGATCGACGGGCCGTTCTACCGCAACTCGCGGGTGACCGTTCCGCGCGTCTCGGACGGCCTGTCGAACACCATCTTCCTCGGCGAGCACAGCTCGTTGCTGAGCAACAAGACGTGGGTCGGCGTCGTGCCCGGCGCGGTCACGCCGCCCCGGCTCGACCTTCGGCCTTGGCCGTCTGAGAACAACGGGGCCGGCTGTCTCGTCGGCGTCCACAGTGGCCCCGACACGCACGACCACCCGGAAGTGATTATCCACGCCCCGAACGACCCGTTCGGCCACACCGACCAGATGTGGGGCGAGCACGGCAACGGCTGCAACGTCCTCTTCGGCGACGGTTCGGTGCGGTTCGTCTCGACCTTCGTCAACCCGAACACGTTCGTCGCCCTTTCGACGCGCGACGGCGGGGAGGTGGCCGGTGGCGAGTGACAGCGCCGACGACCGGTCCCGCCGCGAACGGGTCGCGGCCTTTGCCCTGCTCGGCCTGGGCGTCGCGCTCGCGGGATTCCTTCTCTTTGCATACCTCAACCGCCCGCCGCAGATGGGGACGAGTGAAGAGGCGTTCAAGACGGTGGATGCCCTTTACACCGCCGTCCGGAGCCGGGACGAGAACCGCCTGACCGAATCCGAGCGCCGGCTCCGCGGCCACCGGGAGACGGGCAAACTACCGACGGCGGCGGCGGACGCCCTGGACGCCATCATCCGCACGGCGCGGGCCGGCTCGTGGGAATCGGCTACCGAACGGCTCTACGACTTCATGCGGGCGCAGCGGCGCGAGGGGGCCCTGACGAACGACCAGAGGCGCGACAAGAAGGTACCAGCCGCACGGAAGCCGTGACCTGTCGGCCCGGCTGGCCTTGTCAACCGCGTGGCCGCCGTCCACCCTGACAAGGAGGAGGGCCGCGCCATGACCGAGTCCGACTGGGTGAACTGTCACCGCCTCGACCGCCTGCTCGACTGGCTGCCATTCCGCCTCGACGAGCGCCGGTGGCGGCTGCTCGCCTGCGGCATCTGCCGCCAGTTCGAGCGCTTCGCCGGCGACGCCGACCTGCACGCCCTGCTCGGCGTCGCCGAGTCGTTCGCCGACGGGCAGCGCACTGCCCGCCAGCTCGCGGCGGCGAACCGCAAGGCGGCCCGGCCAGCTGGCGACCTGGTCCGCGCCGCCCTGGGGACGACCGCCGCCTGGGAGACCGCGACCGACCCGGCCGTGCGGCAGGAACTGGCCGGCCGGGTCCTGCGCGACGGCACGCGCGCCGCCGCCGGCTACCTGATCGGCATCGCCGCCCAGCCGCTCATCCGGCCGTTCTTCGACCCGCCCCAGGGTCAAGGGCCGGAGGTCGCCCTCCTGGCCCGGTTCGCCAAGGTGCTCCTCGAAGACCACGCCGCCGTGGTCCACGACCTCGTCGGTAACCCGTTCCGGCGCGGCCCGATCACTCCGGACGTCCTCGCCTGGCGGAACGGCTTCGTCGCCCACCTGGCGCGCGACCTCTACGACGGCGACCGCTGGGACGAGGTGCCCGTCCTCGGCGACGCCCTGGAGGACGCCGGCTGCACGGACCGGACCGTCCTGGAGCACTGCCACGGCAAGGGGCCGCACGTCCGGGGGTGCTGGGTTGTCGATCGCCTCCTCGGCCGGGTGCCGGCGGCGCGGCCGGTCCACGCCGAGACGCTCGTCCGTCACTACCCGGAACGCTACTGCACGCCGCTGGAGCCGGTCATCGCGCGCGGCGGGTCGGCCAGCTGGAAGCTCCATCTCCTGCTCGAGTCGGGCACCCTCGCCGAGGCGGTCGGCTTCGTCTCGGAGGTCGAGCCGGGAGACCTCCCCAGCCCGGCCGTCCTGCCCGAGGTCGTCGCGGCGTTGCGGTCGCGGTTGAACGACCTGACGCCGCGCGGCCGCTACCTGGCCGGGGTGCGGCTGACGCTGCTCGGGGTGAGCCCGCCGGACGCCACCCGGCCGGAGTACGTCCTAGGCGAGGCGGCCCACGACGCCCTGAACCGGGCAGTCCAGGAGGCGGTCATGGTGCCGCTGGAGGCGACGGCGCGGGGCCTTCCGAAATAATCCGGTCACGCCGTCGCGGAGGGGGCGTAGGAAGGGGCGAAGTACAACGCGGGACGCCGAGACGAAGGCCACCGCGAACTCGACCTGAACCCCTTACCTGAGGATGCGACGATGAAGAGCCTGAGCCTGGCCCTGGTGGCGTGTGGTCTGTTCCTGGTCGCCTCGAACGGCGGCGTGCAGGCCGACCCGGTCGGCGGCAAGATCGTCCGGATCGACAACGTCAAGGCGGGCGACACCGACATCTGGACGTTCACCCTCCGCGGCGGCGAGGTGACGCGGATCCGCCTCGCCGGCGACGGCGACACCTGCCTCGAACTCCGCGTCTACGACGAGAACGGCAACCTGATCGGGTCCGACACACTCGGCTACCACGACGTCCGCCAGGTCTCGATCCGGCCGTACTGGACCGGGCCGTTCCAGATCAAGATCCGCAACGTCGGCCGGTTGTCGAACAACTACGTCCTCGCCCTTGACTGAGCGACAGGCCGAACTGCGGCGGCCCGCCGGGGTTCTCCCCCGGCGGGCCGCCGCAGTTCACTTCCCTTCGAGTTCCTTCAGCCGGTCGGCCTTGACCGTCTCGGTCCGCAGGTCGCCGTAGATCACCCGGTAATCGCCTTCCTTGAGCTTCCAGCGGAGGAGGACCTTGGCCTTGTCGGGCGGGCCGACCGTCTCGCCGTGGTAGGCGCTGTCCGGGTTGTGCCGCTGGACGTGGTTGATCCAGGCGAGGCCGGTCGCCGCCGCCTGGCATTCCTCGAACGCCGGGTTCATCCGGTCCTCGTCCGACGCCGGCCGGGATGGCGAGCCGAGGCCAGCCGCCTGGTACATGGCCCGGCCCGCGACGTCGCCGAAGACGAGCTTCCCTGGCGGGTACTTGCCGCAGTGCTTGCGGTAGACCTTCAGCGCCGCGACGATCTGCTCGGTCGGGTCCTTCTCGGGCGGGGCGGCCGTCACGTCCTTGTACTTCGCCGGCGGCTCGACGTCGAACCACTTGTCGGCCGGCTTGTCCCAGACGAACTCGTCCAGGACGAGCTTGCCGTCGCCGCGCATTTCCACCTCCAGGATCAGGGGCAGCTTCGTCGTCGGGTCGATCCACAGGCGCAGGTCGCCCTCGCCGTATTCGGCCCCGAGGCGCGACACGGCGACCTCGAACCCCTTCGCCTCGACGGCACCGACGCGGCGCGCCGGCAGTTCGCGGTCCGGCTTGCCCTCGAGCCGGGCGACCTCGCCGAGGCTGTCCAGGAACAGCTTCGGGGAGTGCAGCGCCTCCAGGCGGGCGAACGTCTCCGCCTTATGGTCGATCTCCAGGCCGGGCTTGCCGCGGATAAGGAGCCGGACGCGGACGACCTTGCCGTCCTCGACCGCGTCCCAGCGGACCGAGCCGGGGGCCGCCCAGGAGAACGTGCCGGCCTCCCGGGTCACCTCCTTGTCGCCCTCGCGCGCCAGCATCTGAGTTCGGCACTGGTACGACTTCACCTGGCGCAGCGCCTCGGCGGTCTGGGCCAGGGCGGACGGCCCGGCCGGCCCCCAGCCGAACAGGGCGACCGCCACCGCGGCGGCCAGCGCCGCCGCACCAATCAGGACGCGACTCATCGTGAACACCTCGCGGGTTGGCTTCTCGTCGGACAGGGCGGCCAGCAACCGCTGCCGGCCGGCCGGGTGGTCGGCTTCCGCCCCGTCCGCCAGCCGGGACAGGGCAAACTCCAGCCGGGCCAGCGCCGCCGCGCAAGCCGGGCAGGTGTCGAGATGGTCCCGGGCGGCCGGGTCCGGCTCGCCGACGGCGAGGGCGGCCAGGCGGTCGGCGGAGAGGCAGTTCATGGTCGCACCTCGCGCGGCAGGGCGAGCCAGCGGGCGATGCGGGCACATGCCCGCTTCAGCAGGACGTAGACCCCCGACCGCGACACGCCGAGCAGGCCGGCCGTCTCGTCGGCGTCCCGGCCGGCAAGGTAGAACAGCCGCACCGCGAGGCGCTCGTCCTCGGGCAGCTCGGCGACGCGGCGCAGGACGTGGTCGATCTCGTCCGCGTCGTCGGCCGGTTCGCCCTGGTCGGGACCGGCCACCTCGCCGACGAGCGGCTCGTGGCCGCGCCGGCGGCGGTGCTCGCGAACGACCTGTCGGGCGATGCCGACGAGCCAGAACCGGAACCGCTCCGGCTCGCGCAGCGTCGCCAGCTGGCGGAACCCACGCAGGAAGCACTCCTGCGTCAGGTCCTGGATCGTCGCGGCGTCCCGGGCCGCGTCGGCCGCGACGACCCGCACCAGGCGGGCGTAGCGGTCGTAGAGCAGGCCGAACGCCTCCCGGTCGCCGGCGCGGGTCCGCGCGACGAGGTCGGCATCGGTCGGTTCGCGGTCGGTGCCCATCTCACCGGACCAGTGACGCGACGGGGCGCGGCGTCCACGGAATTCGAGCCCCGCTCTGGTCCCAGGGTGCGCTGACGCGACCCTGGGCTGCATGATGTAACGCCTTCGGCGTAGCAGACCGCCCCGGGAAGTTCTTTACGCCGAAGGCGTTACATCCAATAGCCCAGGGTCGCGAAGCGCACCCTGGGGACCTAGACCGAAGTCCCGTCCGTCCCCCCGAGCGCCCGGACCAGCACCGCGAAGGCGGGATACTCGCGCGCCAGGGCGTCGGCATCGCCGGGGGTGAAGTGCGCGAACTCGAACCCCGGCGACATCGTCGTGCCGAGCAAGGCCCACCGGCCGCCGGGCACGAGCCGGCTCCCCTGCCAGGCACCGCCAGGGGCGACGACCTGCATCGTCAGGTCCGTCCCGAGGACGACGACCTCGCCACCGCCGCCCGGACGTAGGAGCAGTAGCTCGACCGGGTCGCCGAGGTAGAAGTGGTAGATCTCGTCGCCGGGCAGCCGGTGGAGACGCGAGTGACTATCCGGTGTCAGCAGGTAGTAGATGGCCGTCTTCGTCGCGCTGCGGTACGTCTCGCGGAAGAAGCCGCCCTCGCCGGGCAGCGGCATCAGGCCGAGGCGCGCGATCACCTCGTCGGCAGTCATGGCGTCGCCTCCGCCGACCGCAGCACGAGCAGGGTCGCCTCCGGCCGGCAGCCGTAGCGGACGGCGTGGTCGCCGGCGAGGCCCCGGCCGACGTGCATCACCGTCGGCCCCTCGTGGAACAGGCCGCAGTCGTAGCGCCGGCCGTACTTGCTCGGGACGAGCAGCGACCCGACGACCGGGAAGCGGATCTGCCCGCCGTGGACGTGGCCGGCCAGGAGCAGGTCGATCCCGGCCGCCTTCGCCCACGGGTAGTTGTCCGGCGTGTGGCTCAGCCCGAGACGGAACGCCCCGGCCGGGCAACCGGCCAGGTCCGGTGCCGTGCCGAACCACGGCGTCTCGTTGCCGACGACGACGAGCGAGGTTCCGTCGATCTCCACCGTCACCCACCGGCCGCCGAGTACCTGGAAGCCGCACTGCGCCAGGCCCTCGCGCGTCCGGCGGTGGTCGCACCACTGGTCGTGGTTGCCGAGGATGGCGAACGCCCCGACGCCCGGCTTGAGCCAGCCGAGCGTCGGCAGCAGCCAGCCGTGGTGGGCGTCCGTCTCGACCACGTCGCCGGTCAGGCAGATGACATCGGGCTGCCACTCCTGGCACAATTCCATCGCCCGCCGCCACCACGCCTTGTCCGGCACGCCCCACAGGTGCAGGTCGGTCAGGTGCAGCACCCTCAGGCCGTCCAGGGCCTTCGGCAGCCGCGGCAGGCGCAGGGTGCGTTCGACCAGCTCCAGGGTGAAGATCTCGTTGTACGGCAGGTACGGCAGCGGCCCGACCCGGCCGCCGCCGACCGGGCGGTAGCCGAGCTCCTTCCGCAGATCGACGACGCGGCTCGACTTCTCGACCTGCACGGCGGGGTCGCGCCGCCGCCAGCGCGACCAGGTGACGTACGGCACCCACAGCGCCCCGACGAGCAGGCACAGGCCGACGTAGCCGAGGAGGAACGGCCGGACGTCAATCGAGTCGGTCGCCAGGTAGAGCACGACCGGCCCGGCGACGATGAGCAGGGCGAAGCCGGCGTGGAAGAGCTTGCTCGTCCCCGCGGGCAGGTTCTGGCCGTAGCTGTAGTTGTGCGCGCCGATCATCAGGGCGAGGTGGCCCAGGAACGCGGCGACGAAAAGGAACACGACCAGGACGAGATCCGGCACGCCGACGGCCCTCGCGGCTCAGGGGGTGGGCTCGTCGGTCAGCGCGGTCAGCAGCTGATCGACGCGGAACGGCTTGAACAGGACGTGGCGCAGGCCGTCCTGGCGGGCCTGGACGATGGCGTGCGTCGGGTCGTAGCCGTAGCCGGTCATCAGGACGACGCGCGCCTGCGGCTGGGCCTGCCGGAACGTCCGGTACGCCTCGTAGCCGCCCATGTCCGGCAGGCGGATGTCGGTCAAGATCGCGTCGTACTGGCTCAGGCGGGCCATCGTCGCCGCCTCCTGGCCGTCGCGGGCCGTCTCGACGACACAGCCCCACCGGCCGAGGATGCCGTGCGCCGACAGGCGCACCCGCTCGTCGCTGTCGGCGACGAGGACGCGCAGGCCGCGCAGCACCGCCGGCAGCGGCGGCCCGTCCGACGACGCCGCCTGCGGGGCGAGGTTCTCGCCGACCTTCTGGATCACCTGCCGGATCGCCCGCGCCCCGGCGATGATCTTCTTGAGCTTGTCGAGCATCTCCGGCTCGTGGCCGACGTAGCGCTCGTGCAGCGACGTCGCCGCGGCGAGGATGTCGTCGACCGGCAGGACGACCTCGCGGCGGATCGCCTCGATCGATGCCGACGCGGCGGACAGCGTCTCGGCGTTGAGCAGTTCGAGCGTGTGCAGGGCGTTGGCGATCTCGCGGCCGAACAGCTCCAGGAAGTGCAGATCCGACGGAGTGAAGGCGTTCAGGCCCGGGTTCTCGACGTTGAACGTACCGACGAGGGTGTCGCCGTACAGCAGCGGCACCGTCATCGACGAGCGGGCCCCGGTGCCTCCCTTGAGGTAGAGCGGGTCGCTCGCCGTGTCCGGGCAGAGGTAGCCGCGGCGCGTCGCGGCGACGTGGCCGGTGACGCCCTGGCCGCGCTCGGCGACGTTCAGCACCCGGCCGACCGCCTCGGGCGTCATCCCCTCCTGGACGAGTGGCTCCAGCCGGCCGGAGCGCGGGTCGAGCAGGCGGATCTCGATCTGCTCGTAGTGGAGCAGGTCGCGGATGCACCGCCCGATGTTCTGCTTGAGCAGCTCGACGCGCTGGGCGACGCTCAGGGCGGCGAGGTCGCCGGCCGGCAGGGCGGTGAGCATCTGGCCGGCCTGGCGCAGGGTGGCGAGCTGCTGCTCGTGGCGGACGACGGCGCGCACGTCGCGGGCGAGGATGACCGCCCCGTCGCGGACGCCGTCGGCCCGGGTGACCGGCGTCAGGGTCAGTTCCAGGGACAGGTCGCCGCGGCAGTGCAGCCGCACGGTCGATGCGCCGCGCTCGACGCGGACCGGGCACAGCTCCGGGTCGGCCGGCGTTGCGCCGAGGGCGTCGTGGAACTCCCGGCCGACGGCGACGCCGTCGCACCACGCCTGGAAGGTGCGGTTGGCCCAGCGCACGACGCCGGCGTTGTCGATGAGGGCGACGCCCTCGGCGAGGGCGAGCAGGACGCGGTCGGCGTGCTGGAGGGTGCGCAGCTCGTCGATCAGGCGCGGGTTATTCGGGTCGAGGACGACGGCGTCGAAGCGCTCGCGGCGGAGGAGGTCCAGCGCCTGGGCGAGCGTTGCGACACGCTCGTTGCCGACGCCGGCCGCCGGCCAGGTGCGGGCCAGCGACCGCGTGTCGTCGCCGAGTACCAGGATGCGCGGTCGGTCGCCCACGACGCCCCCCTTGGACGGGTCCGGGGGATTATAAGCCGACGGCGGCCCGGCCGCAACGGCGAGGGCGACTTCCCGCTTCCCGGCCGGAGAGCGGCCGGGTATGCTCGCCGGCATGGCACGCTCCCGACCGATCGTCCGGCTCCGCGACCTGGCCGTCGGCCATCAGGGCGACTTCTTCGCCCTGCTCGCCGAGAAGACGCGCGGCCGGACGCGCGACAGCAAGGCGTACTACCTGTGCCGCTTCCGCGACGCGGGCCGCGTCGTGTCGTACATGGCCTGGGCGGACGGGCCGTGGTTCGAGGCGTGCGAGCACGACTGGGAGGCCGGCAGGTTCTACAAGCTGCGGGCGACGTTCGTCGAGCACGAGCGCTACGGGCCGCAGCTGGACGAGATCGTCAACATCCGCCCGGTCGCCGACGCCGACGCGGCCGACGGGTTCGACCCGGCCGACTTCGTCGAGCACGCCCGCCGGCCGGCCGCGGAGATGTTCGCCGAGCTGCGGACCATCCTGGAAACGCACCTGGCCGACGAGCCACTCCGTCGGCTGACCCTCGCCCTGCTCGACGACCACGCCGGGCCGTTCCAGCGCCTGCCGGCGACGCGCGACCGCTACTACCCGTTCGCCGGCGGCCTGTTGGAGCACACCCTCTCCGTCGTGCGCGGCTGCCTCGACCTCGGGACGCGCTACCGGGCGTACTACGTCGAGCTGCGGCCGCCGCTCAACCTCGACCTGCTCCTCGCCGCCGCCGCCTTGCACGAGATCGGCCGGGTGCTCGAATTCGACGACGAGGCCCCGCTGCCGGGCTTCACCATCCCCGGCCGGCTCGTCGGCCACCTCGTCCTGGGGCGCGACCTCGTCCGCGAAAAGGCCCGGGCCCTGGGCGACGTGAACCCGGAGCTGGTCGCCCTGCTGGAGCACGTCCTGCTGAGCCACCTGACCCTGCCGGAGTGGGGCTCCCCACGGCTGCCGCTCATCCCGGAGGTGGTCGTCCTGCACCACGTCGATGACCTGGACGCGAAGCTGGAGATGTACGCCCGGTGCCTGACCCGCGACACGTCGGCGGGGCCGTTCACGGAGCGCGACCCGGCCCTGGGGCGGCAGTTGCTCAAGGGGCGGGGGGTATAGAGGGCGGCGGGGGTTCCTTCACCCCGACGACCCACGCCAGGAACGCCCCGCTCAGGAACAGCGGATACCACGCCACCATCGCCGCACTGAAGAAGCCGACCTCGGTATGGAACCAGATCCCGAAATGGAACATCGCACCGCCGGCGAGCAGCACCGGCCGCGTCCACCGCGACAGGACCAGCAGCGGGAAGCCGATCTCGAAGACGAGCGTCGCCCAGCTTAGGACCTGGCAAAGAACCAGCGGCAGCGGCAGCCAGGCGTACGGGAACCGGTTCAGGCAGACGTCGTTCAGCACCCAGTAGACCGCGACGCCGTTGAGCCAGTCCTCCTCGGCGAGGGCGGCCCGGCACGTCTCCCACGCCGCCGCGACCGCCTGGCCGTTCCAGACCGAGCCGCAGAAGCCGCCGACGGCGGCGTACGTGCCGCCGAGCTTGATCAGGCCGGTGAACAGGTAGATGCTGCACAGCTGGATCTGCGCCAGCCGGACCGACCACGGCTCGATCAGCACCGGCCCCGGCGGCTTCACGCCCCAGACGCGGCGGCGCAGCCAGCCATCGACCGACCAGACCGCCCCGGCCGGCATCAGCAGCAGGTAGAAGAAACTCTCCCGAATGACGGCGTCGCCGCCGTTGAGCACCCAGCTCATCCGCGCCTGGAAGCTGACCGTCAGCAGCAGGGCCAACAGCGTCGAGAGGCGCGTGAACAGGCCGGCGATGACGAACAGGATCGAGACGCCGTAGAGCCAGGCGAGCCAGTAGTTGCCGCCGGCCTCGCACCACTCGACCCAGCCGCGCAAGGACTCGCGCGGCAGCCAAACGTCCAGGAGCGGCACGCCGACGAAGCCGCGGTTGACGCAGAACTTGCCGGTCCGCTCCAGCCAGGCGTCGAGCGAGCCGGTGTATTTCGGGTCGTCCGATTGCCGGACGAGGTCGGCCGGCGGCGTCAGGCCGTCCGGACCGAAGTCGAGCGCCATGCGCGGCCCGAGGCTCGTCGTCAGCGATACGAACGCGACGATGCCGGCCAGGATGCGGAACGCCGCGACCGGCTCCGCCCGGATCGGCGCGAGCCAGAAGCGCCAGAAGAAGCCGAACAGGCCGCGGTATTCCCGGGTCATGGCGCGAGGCTTCCGTCCGGCAGGAACGTGCCGATCGTCGATTCGGACAGGGTCAGCTTGTTCGGGGGGTCGGTGTGGTGCGGGAACTCCCACGTCCGCTTGACGAGCCGGACCCGGGCGACGAGGCGCGGGTCGTAGAAGTTTATCTCTCGCCAGCGGCGCACCGACCAGCGGACGTACGCCTGGGCGATCTGCGGGTCGCTCTTGCCGGCGATCGACTCCGGCGTCTCGTAGAGGAGGTAATCTTCGAGCTTACGCTGCCGCCAGCCGCCCCAACGGAAGTAGAACCCGTCCGGGAGCGGCTTCTCGTTCGGCGACAGGAGCATCTCCGTCGAGCCGTCGTCGAGGATGACCTCGGCGGCGAGGAACGACCCGCGCCGCGCGATCGGCGGCGAGAACATGCTCCAGCCCTGCTCGATGCCGAAGTAGTTGCCGTAGCGCCAAGTCGCCATGTCGATCGTCGAGAAGATCTTTCCCGGCGTGACGACGACGTGGCGCGGGTCGTTCGGGAACGCCTGCTGCATCGTCACCAGGGGCGTGTCCCACCAGGACAGTTTCTTCAGGCCGTCGTCCACCAGTTCGTGCCACCACAGGTCGAGCGGGTTGCGGAACAGCAGAAAGAAGAGGTGCCAGCAGACGAACGCCGCGATCAGGACGACGCGCAGGCTGGCGAAGAAGCGCCGCACCGGCGAGACGGCCGGGGTCGGCCTTTCCTGGAAAACGGTCGGGGGGGTGTCCATCCGGGCGGCCTCGTCGCTCAAGGGGAGGTCCAGGGTCGATTATCGCCTCGGGGCCGGCGGCGTCAAGTCGCCCGGCCCGCGCCGAGCGCCCCGCTTCGCGCCGCGAGGTGCGATTGACTCCGCCGCGTCAGCCGGGCTATAACGCCCTCGCTGGATGCCCTCGACCTCGTGGGGATGGAGCCCCTTGTCGCACCGCGCCGCACCACCGTCCGCCGACCGGCTCGCGCGCTACCGGGACGTCGTCTCCGGCCAGGCGCACGGCGTGCTGCCGTCGCTCGCGCGGGCCGGCCTCTGGCTGGCGAGCTTGCCGTACGGCGTCGCGGTCCGGGTGCGCAACCTCCTCTACGACCGCGGATGGCTCCGGGCGGAGCGCGTCGCCGTCCCGGTCGTCTGCGTCGGCAACCTGACCGTCGGCGGCACCGGCAAGACGCCGTTCGTTGAGTACGTCGCCGGGTACTACCGCCGGCGCGACCGGCTCGTCGCCGTCCTCAGCCGCGGCTACGGCGGCGGCGGCGGCCGGAACGACGAGGCGCGCGTCCTGGAGGACAACCTGCCCGACGTGCCCCACCTGCAAGGGGGCGACCGGGTCGCCCTGGCCAAGGCCGCCATCGACGAGCTGGAGAGCGAGGTCCTCGTCCTCGACGACGGCTTCCAGCACCGCCGGCTAGCCCGCGACCTGGACATCGTCCTGATCGACGCCACGAACCCGGCCGGGTTCGGTCACCTGCTGCCGCGCGGCCTGCTCCGCGAGCCACTGTCCGGCCTGCGCCGCGCCGGCCTAGTCGTCCTGACGCGCAGCGACCAGGTCGCCGACGCCGAGCGGCAGCGGCTGCGCACCTGGCTGGGGCGCTATACGCGCGGCGGGCCGGTCCTGCTTGCGAGCCATCGGCCGGTCGCCCTGCTCGACGCCGCCGGCGGCGAGGAGGCGCTCGACGGCCTGCGCGGCCGGCCGGCCCTGGCGTTCTGCGGGCTGGGCAACCCGGACGGGTTCCGCCGCACCGTCGCCGACCTCGGGGCCGACGTCCGGGAGTTCGTCGCCTTCCCGGACCACCACCCCTACGCCCGGGCCGATGTCGAGGCCCTCGCCCGCCGCGCCGCCGCCCTGCCGGCCGACGCCGTGCTGCTGACGAGCCAGAAGGACCTCGTCAAGCTGCGCGTCGGCGAGCTGGCTGGCCGATCGCTGCGGGCATTACGGATTCGCCTCCACCTGGAGGACGGGGCCGACGAGCTGCATCGTCGCCTGGACGCCCTCCTGCCACCCGACCCGGAGCCGGCCCCATGAAGCCATTCGACCTGGACGGCCTGCGCACCTACGAGCTGGACTCCCGGCCGTCGAAGGTGTTCGTCGAGGATCTCGGCACGCCGGTCGCCGCCGATGCGACCGTCGCCGACTGGCTCGACTCGCTCCCGCGCCAGCTTGCCGCCCGGGAGCTGCGCCAGGTACGCGACCACCTCGCCCGGGCCTACGCCGACGGCCGGACCGTCGCCGTCGCGCTCGGCGGCCACGTCGTCAAGACCGGGTGCGGGCCGTACCTGATCGACTGGGTCGAGCGCGGCCTCGTCGGCGGCGTGGCGATGAACGGGGCCGCGGCGATCCACGACCTGGAGCTGGCGCTGGCCGGCAAGACGAGCGAGGACGTCGGCGCGACGCTCCAGAGCGGCAAGTTCGGCATGGCGCGCGAGACGGCCGACGCCTACGCCGTCGCCGCCCGCCACGGCGCGGAGAACGACAAGGGCCTCGGTGCCGCCCTCGGCGACTTTCTCATCGACCACAACTGCCAGCATCCTGACAGCAGTATCCTCGTCGCCTGCCGGCGCAAGGGCATCCCCTGCACGGTCCACGTCGCGCTCGGGACGGACATCGTCCACATGCACCCGCACGTCTGCGGGGCGGCCCTCGGCGCGGCGAGCATGACCGACTTCCGCATCCTCTGCTCCGTCGTCGCCACGATGGCGCACGGCGTCTGGATGAACCTCGGCAGCGCGGTCGTCCTGCCGGAGGTGTTCCTCAAGGCGGTCAGCGTCGTGCGCAACTTCGGCCACAGCCTGGAGGGGCTCGTCACGGTCAACGTCGACAAGGAGTCGCGCTACCGCTCGACGACGAACGTCCTCAACCGGCCGGCGTCGGCCGGGTTCGAGCTGACAGGGCACCACGAGATCCTGCTGCCGCTGTTGCACGCGGCGGTGGCGTGTGCGCTGGGGCGATCCATCGTCCCGGTGCGCGAGGCGGCGTGACCCGGGCGTGCAACGTCCGGGCTTGTGGGGACCATGCGACGAGGAGCGGGCATGTCATCCTTTGAGACAATCCCCCCGGCCGAGGGGTGCGCCGAATTGATCGACCTGGTCGGGAGGCTCGGGCAGCCGCGCGTCCTCGTGCTGGGCGACGTCATGCTCGACCGCTACGTCTGGGGCGACGCGGAGCGCATCAGCCAGGAAGCGCCCGTCATCCTGCTCCGGGCCGACCGGCGAGAGGAGCGCCTCGGCGGGGCGAGCAGCGTCGCGACGCTGCTGCGCGCCCTCGGGGCGAAGGTCGACCTGGCCGGCGTCGCCGGCCACGACGAGAGCGGCCGGCGCGTCCGCGAACTGCTCGACGACATGGGGGTCGATCACCAGGCGGTCGTGCCGGATGCGACCCGGCCGACGACGGTCAAGGAGCGGTACATCGGCCGGGCGCAGCACCGCCACCCGCAGCAGATGATCCGGGTCGATTACGAGGTCCGCACCCCGGTCGAGGGCGAGCTGGAGCGGGCCCTGCTCGCCGAGGTGTTCGACCGGCTCGGCCGGGCCGACGTCGTCCTCGTCAGCGACTATGACAAGGGCGTCTGCACGCCGCGAGTGCTGACGGCGGTGCTGACGGCGTGCCGCCAGCGCGGCATCCGCGTCCTCGCCGACCCGATCCGCGGCGGAGACTACCGCAAGTACCACGGCTGCGCCGCCCTGACGCCGAACCGCCTCGAAGCCGGCCTTGCGACCGGGCGGTCGATCCAGACCACGGCCGACGCGATGGCGTCCGGGTGTCAGCTGGTCGACCAGCTCGACCTGGAGGCGGCGATCGTCACCCTCGACAAGGAGGGCATGGCGCTGGTCCACCGCGACGGCCGACGGCAACTCTTCCCGACCCGGCCGCGCCAGGTCTACGACATCACCGGCGCGGGCGACATGGTCCTCGCGGTAATGGGAATGGCCCTCGCTGCGGGCGTCGATTACGGCGACGCGATCCGCCTGGCGAACGTCGCCGGCGGCCTGGAGGTCGAGAAGATCGGCGTCGCGACGGTGACGCGCGACGAGATCGTCCACGACCTTCAGACGTTCGCGAAATCTGCCGGCGGCCCAAGCAAGCTCCTGACGCGGGCCGCCCTGGCGAGCCACGTCGAGCGGCTACGGCAGCAGGGCCGCAAGGTCGCGTTCACGAACGGCTGCTTCGACGTGCTGCACGCCGGCCACGTCGAGTACCTCCAAGACGCCCGGGCCCAGGGCGACGCCCTGATCGTCGGACTGAACACTGACGCGAGCGTACGCCGGCTGAAGGGGCCGAGCCGGCCGGTCAATACGCAAGAGGCACGGGCGCTCGTCCTCGCCGGGCTCGAGTCGATCGACGCGATCACGCTCTTCGACGAGGAGACGCCGCTGGAGCTGATCCGGCTCGTCCGGCCGGACGTCCTCGTCAAGGGGGCGGATTATCGGGTCGATCAGGTCGTCGGGGCGGAGTTCGTCCACTCGTACGGCGGCCGGGTCCACCTCGCCCCGCTGCGGGCGGGCTACTCGACGACGCAGCTGCTGACCCGCCTGGCGGCGGCGTGAAAGGGGCCGCATGAACGTCGCCGTCTTCTTGCCGGGCTGGGTCGGCGACGTGGTCATGGCCACGGCCGCCTTCCGGGCCTTGCGCCGGCACTTCGGCGACGCGACGCTCCTCGGCGTCGGCAAGCCCTACGTCGCCGGCGTCGTCGCCGGCTCGCCGTGGTTCGACGACCTGCTCACCGGCACGCGCGTCCTGCCGCTGGCGCGAGACCTGCGCCGTCGCCGGATCGACCTCGCGGTGGTCCTGCCGAACTCGTTCCGCACGGCCCTCGTTGCCTGGCTCGGCGGCTGTCGGCGGCGCGTCGGCTACGGCCGGTACTGGCGCTCCTGGCTGCTGACCGACGCCCTGCCCTTCCCGCCCGGGCCGTCGCCGGCGCTGGACGCCTACAACGCGCTGGCCCGCCACGTCGGCTGTCCCGCCCCCGGCCATCGGCTCGAACTCTACACCACCGCCGCCGACGAGGCCGCCGCCGACCGTGTCTGGGACGCCGCCGGCTTCACCGACAACGACAAGGTTGTCGGCCTCAACCCCGGAGCGGCGTTCGGGGCGGCGAAGTGCTGGCCGACGGCCCACTGGGTCGATCTCGCCCGCCGGCTGGTCGATGAGCGCGGCTGCCAGTTGCTTGTGCTCGGCGGCCCGGCCGAGCGGACGCTCACCCGCGAGATCGCGGCGGCGGTCGGCCGGCCCGGCGTGTATGCCCTCGGCGAGTGGCCCGACCTGTCGCTCGGCCTGAGCAAGGCCCTGGTGCGACGGCTCGCCCTGCTCGTGACGACGGACAGCGGGCCGCGCCACTTCGCGGCGGCGTTCGGCCGGCCGGTCGTCACGCTGTTCGGCCCGACGCACATCGCCTGGACGGAGACGTACCACCCCTTGGCCCTGCACCTGCAACGCGACGTGCCGTGCGGGCCGTGCCAGCGGCGCGCCTGCCCGCTCGGCCACCATCGCTGCATGACCGAGCTGTCGCCCGTGGAAGTCTTTGCCGCCTGTGAGCGCCTGTCGCGCCCGGAATCGGGTCGGGTCGCCGGTTGAACTCTCCCCGCGAGTGCCGCCATGCCGATGGAATCGATCGTGCTGCTGACCCTGGCGAGCGTCGCCTTCCTGGCTTTCCGGCTCGGCAGGGTCCCGCGGCAAGGCTATCTGGAAGTCCACCCGCGCCACGCCGGCCGGCTGCACGCCCTCGGCCTGGCCGGCGTCGAGGACTTCCTCGCCCTCGACGGCGTCCTAGTCGGCGGCCACCCGGACCGCAACGTCGGTCGGGTGAGGCTGCCCGACGGGGCGACGGCGGCCTATCTGAAGCGCGAGCACCGCGTCCCGTGGCGCGTCCGGCTCGCGAGCTGGTGGGCCGGGTTCGGCTGGTGCTCGCGGTCGCTGCGCGAGGCGCGCGTGTTACAGGCGCTGGAGCGCGAGGGGTTCGCCGCCCCGGAGTGGCTCGCCGCCGGCGAGACGGCCGACGGCCGGGCGTTCCTCCTCCTGTGCGAGGTGCCGGCGGCGCGCGAACTGCGCGCCGTCCTGCCGGGGTTGAGCGCGAGCACCCGGCGGCGGCGCGTCGTCGAGTTGGCCCGGGCCCTGGCCCGGCTGCACACGTGCGGCCTGGTCCACCCGGACCTGTACGCCGGGCACGTCCTCGTCGAGGGCGGCACCGACCGGCTCGTGCTCATCGACTGGGCGCGCTGCCAGCGCCGGCCGGTCGTCTCGCTCGCGCAGCGGGCCCGGGCCCTGGCCGCCCTCGACGCGACGTTCCCGGCCGGCGAAGCGACGCCGCTGGAGCGCCTGCTCGCCCTGCGGGCCTACCTCCGGGCGGCCCAGCCGGACCTCCGGCCGGAACAGCACGCTGCGTTCCTCCGCCTGGTCGATCGACTCCGCGGCCAGCTCGCCCACCGGCGGCACGTCGTCGAGAAGTCGCAGCGGCGGGCCGACACGCCGCAAACGTGGACGACGGTCGAGGGCGAGGAACTGTGCGTCGCGGCGACCCTGGCCGATGTCTTCCCGGGCGACCCGGGCTGGCTGTCGCTCCGCGAGCCCGCCCCGGCGAACGCGAGCCGGTGGGTGACGACGCCCACCGGGGAGACGGTGCGACTGGACCGTCAGTGCCACCGGGCCGGCGTCGCGAGCTGGCTCGCCTGGCTGCGCGGTCACGCCTACGCCGCGCCGGAGCAGCGACGGGCGCACCTGCTACTGCGCCTGGAACGCTACCACGTCCCGGTGCCGCAGGTGCTGGCGATGGGCCACCGGTGGCAGGGCTCGGGCAAACTGGAGGCGTTCCTGCTGACGCGGCCGCCGGGCCGGACGCTGGCCCTGGCCCTGTGGCTGAAGCGCTGCCCCGACCCGGACTCGCGGCGCGAAGTCCTCCAGGCCGCCGGCGGCCTCGTCCGTCGGCTGCACGCCGCCGGGTGCTATCTTGACGGCCCAGCCGGCTGGGACGGCGTCGCGGTTCAACTGGTCGAAGCGGGACCGCCGCGGGTCGTCTTTGACCGGGTCGAGGGGCTGCACCTCCGCCGGCGCTACCGCGCCCGGCTGGCGGCGGCGGACCTGCGTCAGTGCGCCGCCCTGCTCGCGGAGCGCGGCTGCGACGAGGCGGAGCGGGCCGCGTTCGCCGCCGGCTACGACGCCGGCGGCCCGGACGCGGCCGCCACGGCGACGGCGGCGATCCGCCACGAAGCGGGAGACGCGACGATGACCGAGCCGGTGCCCCTCGTCCCGACCGAGTCGCCGCGCGGCGGCCTGTGGCAGCGCCTCCGTCGCGGCGTCGCCTGCCTATGGCAGCGTGCGGACTGGAGCCGCTACGTCGGCCTCGATTGGGTCGCGACGATCATGGGGCGGCCGGCCACCGACCGTTTCAGCTCCAAGCAGGGCCGCAGCACCGGGCGGATGATCCTGCCGCCGGAGGACGACAAGGCCGACGGCGAGCCGCTGCGGATCTACCTCAAACGGCACTACCGCCTGCCGTGGTGGGACCGCCTCCTCGCCCTGCTCTGGCCGGGCGGCGGCTGGTCGCCAGCCCTGCGCGAACTGCACCACCTCGAAAAGGCCCGCCGCCTCGGCGTCCCGGTGCCGGAGGTCGTCGCCGCCGGCGAGTTCATCGGCCCGGGCTTGAACTTGCAGAGCTTCCTCGCCGTGCGCGAGTTGACCGGCCAGCTCGCCCTGCACGAGGCGATCCCGCTCGCCGCGAAGCGCCTGACGCCCGAGGTGTTCGCCGCCTGGAAGCGCGGCCTGATCCAGGAGATGGCCCGGCTGTGCCGGTTGCTGCACGACCGGAACTGGTACCACAAGGACCTGTACCTCTGCCACTTCTACATCGACGAGTCGCACACCTACGCCGCCCCGGAGGCCGGCTGGCGCGGCCGGGTCGCGATGATCGACCTGCACCGCCTCGGCCACCACCCCTGGACGTGGGCCGTCTGGCAGATGAAAGACCTCGCCCAGTTGCTCTACTCGTCCGAGGTCGACGGCGTCACCGACCGGGACCGGCTCGCCTTCTGGCGCGCCTACCAGGGGCCGACGCCGCGCCACTGGTGGGACGCCTGGCTGCGCTGGCTCGTCGTCCTGAAGTGGCGGCGCTACCGGGCCCACAACCTCCGCCACGCCGCCCGGCGCGCGGAGGAAAAACGCACGCGGGTTCCGACTTCTCTGGCGGCGGAGGACCGGGCTTGAACCGCCGTCCGCCCCGGGTCATGTCGCCGCCTCCGGATGCCGATACATCCAGGAGGTGACGGCTGCCGGCCGGACCAGGACGAGGGCCCAGCCCCATGAAGATCGCGCTGTGCTACGAGAGCGTGTTGCCGACCCGCGGCGGGTGCGAGACCTACATCGCCTCGCTCGCGCACCGCCTCGTCGCCGACGGACACACGGTCCACCTGTACGCCTGCCGCTGGGACGCCGATGCCCTGCCCGCCTCGGTCGTCTATCACCCCGTCCAGGTCGCCTGGTCGCCGCGCTTCCTTCGGCCGTGGGCCTTCGCCCGGGCGCTCACCCGCGCCCTGTCTACCGGAACGCATGACGTCAGCATCGGCTTCGACAAGCTCTGGGGCGTCGATGTCGTCTACCCGCAGGGCGGCCTGCACGTCGCCACGGTGCGGCACAACCTGCTCAAGTACCGCTCGCCGTGGGTCCGCCGCGTCGTCGGCGTGAGCAAGTTCTTCGACCCGGCGTACCTGTCGTACCTCGCCCTGGAGCGGAAGCAGTACCTGACCGCGAAGCCGCCGCTCGTCATCGCGATCAGCGCGATGGTCTATCGTCACTTCCAGGAGCATTACCGCCTCGGGGCGGACGACCTGCGCCTGGTGCGGCTCGCGCCGAACCCGGACCGGTTCGGCGAGGTCGATCGGCCGAAGCGCCGCCAGGAGTGGCGCGACGCCTGGGGCGTCGCCCCAGAGCACGTCGTCGCCCTGTTCGCCGGGCTGAACTACCGCCTGAAGGGGCTCGAACCGCTGCTGCACGCCGTCGCCCGGCTCGACCCGGCCTCGCGCTTCCGGCTCCTCGTCGCCGGCGGGCCGCGCTCCGGCGAGTTCGAGCGGCTCGCCGGCCGGCTCGGCGTCGCCGACAAGGTGCGCTTCCTCGGCTACGTCGGCGACATGCGCAACGCCTATTTCGCGGCGGACTTCCTCGTCCATCCGACGTTCTACGACCCGTGCTCGCACGTCGTCCTGGAAGCGATGACGTGCGGCCTGCCGGTCGTCACGACGGCGTACAACGGCGCGAGCGAGATGCTCACCCCGCCGCGCGAGGGGCTCGTCCTCGACGACCCGCACGACCACGGCCAGCTCGCCTGGGCGCTGCGCTACTTCCTCGACCCGGCCCGGCGGGCGAGCTGCGGCCAGGCCGCCCGGAAGACGGCGTCCGGCTGGACGTTCGAGCAGCACTACCGCCAGCTGCTGGCCGTCTTCCACGAGGCGGCCGGCCGACGGCAGGCGGCCTGACGGCAAGAATGCGGCCTACGGGGCTGACGGGGACTCCGCGCCAGGGTATACTACCTTTTCTCGCGGTCGGTCCTCGCCGCCGCGACCGTCCAGCAAGGAGCGCCTTCCGACACCTGGCATTCCGGGGTAACCTGCCATGCCCATCACGGCGACGTGTCCGACCTGCGAGCATTCCTACAACGTCCCCGACGGGCAACGCGGCAAGCGCGTCCGCTGCCGTAACTGCGCCGACATCTTCGTCGTCGGCGGCGCGAAGGGCCGCGGCCGCGACGACGACGAGGGGGCCGAGGTCGAGCTGGCCGACGAACCCGCCCCGCGCCGCAAGCGCGGCTCCGACGGCGGCGGCTCCCTCCGCGACCGCCTGGACCGCGACGACGTCAAGTCGGGCCGCCGCAAGGGCAGCCCCGACCGCGACCGGGACGATGACGATGACGACGACCGGCCGCGCCGCCGCGGGGCTGGCGGCAACGGCTACATCCTGCCGCTCTGCCTCGGCATCGGCGGCGTCGTCCTCCTGCTGATCATCGGCTCGGTCATCGCCGTCTATTACTCGACCAGCCGGGCGGTCAACAACCACGCGGACAACTTCTTCGCCGAACTCGACGACCAGGTGCGGCGGGCGCAGAACAACCCGAACTTCAACCCGGGGCCGATCGGCCCGATCGGCCCCGTCGGGCCGAAGCAGCGGACGCACTGGGACGAGCCGAAGAACATCGACGAGGCCCTGGAAGACTTGCGCAAGCAAGGCAACGACGTCTTCATGCGCGACAACCGCGGCAACTACATCGCCGACCGAGTGCCGCCCAACGACGCCCGCCGCAAGGAGGTCTGCGACGTCCTCTGGGACGCCCAGAAGGCGGACGGCCACGGCCAGGAGGCGACCCGGCGCGCCTTCTGCAAGTGGGCCGGCAAGGACCAGGCGAAGGAACTGCTCCAGCTCGTCGAGGCCGGCCGGAACGACGCGATGGAGTCGGCGGCGAAGCTGAAGCTGCCCGGGTTCGAGGTGGCACTCTGCCAGCGCCTCGTCGCGCCGCACGTTGATCGCGGCCAAGTCATTCGCCACCTCGAGACGCTCGGCCAGCCCGCCGCCGAGAAGGAACTCGTCAAGTTCGTCAACCACCCGGACCGCTGGGTGCGCGGCGACGTCGCCACCACGCTCAAGCGGTGGAACACCAAGACGGAACTCGTCGCCGACCAGTGCGTCGCCGACCTGGGCAACACCAACCACGAGGTCGTCAGCTCCGCCCTGGAGCGGATCGCCGAGCGTCCGCCGGAGGCGACGCGCCGGGCGGCGGTCGTCAAGGCCGTCAAGCCGCACCTGGTCAGCACGAACCACGACGTCGCGCGGCACGCCGCCAACGTCGCCCTCGCCTGGGGCACGGCCGAGATCGCCCAGGACCTGATCGCCGCCCTGGAGGCACCCGGCAACCCGTTCGACAAGCCGCGTCTGATGGAGAAGCTCGCCGAGTTCAATACCGAGCCGTGCCGGCAGGCAATCGTCCGCCAGCTGGTCGCCGGCGACCGCTTCCGGGCGGCGGCGCTTATCCGCAAGGGCGGGGCCGCCTACGAGGCCCCTGTCCTGGAGGTGTTCAAGAGCGCGACGGAATTCGGTCAGAAGGTCGAGCTGATCCGCGTCATCCAGGAGATCGGTACGATGGCGAGCATCCCGGTGCTGCAACAGGCGGCCCTCGCCGACATGCGCATCCGCGTCCTCGCTGACAACGCGGCGCGGGCCATCCGCGGGCGGGGTTAGTCGCCGTCCCACCGGCTGCACTGCCGGCCGCACGGCGGCCCCTGCGACCGGCACGCGGACGGCAACGCTGTCGGCCCGTCGGCGACGACGGCCGACGGTACGCTCAGCTGCTTCGCCACCCGGGCGCTGGCGCACTTCGGGCACTGGACCGGTTCGTCCTTGTCGAAGACGAGCGACTCGAACGGGTGCTCGCACTCCTGGCAGACGTACTCGTACATCGGCATGGCGGTCTCTCGTGGGTGGGGTTAGCCGCGGCGCTTGCGGAAGACCTCGCTCGCCCGTTGCAGGATCTCCTTCTCGGCCGGCGTCAGGTTCTCCTGCCCGACACGCGATAGCTTCTCCAGCACGGCATCAACCTTCGCCTCCAGCTGCTCCTCCTCCGACAGCGACGCCGCCAGCTTCGTGATCGGCGGCTCGTCGGGGGCCTCGTCGTAGACGCGCAGCCGGGGCCGGGCCTGCTGCTTGCGCCATTCGAGCAGCGTGTCGTACCAGCCGGTCAGGTGCCAGCCGTAGCGGTAGTACAGGAAGGCGAACGTCGCCCCGGCCAGGTGCGCCTCGACGGCGATCCTTCTCCGCTCGGCCGCCCCGGCCAGCGTCAGGGCGTCGATCGCCACGAACAGGACGGCGATCACCCAGACCTGGACCGGGATGACGAAGAACAGCAGCACCTGCTGCCGCGGCCAGGTGCACGCGAACAGGATCAGCACCGCCGTCACGCCGGCGCTCGCCCCGACGGCCGAGCCATCGACGTTCCAGTGCGTGCCGAAGAAGGCGAGACCGCCGAGGAAGATCGCCACGAGGTAGAACGCGAGGAACTCCCTGCCGCCGTACCGCTCCTCGACCGCCCGGCCGAAAAAGAACAGGCCGAGCATGTTGAAGACGATGTGCCAGATGTCGACCGTGCTGTGGACGAAGCCGTGCGTCAGCAGCCGCCAGACCTGGCCCTGCCAGACCAGGGCGGTGTTGAGTTCGAGGAACTCGGTCACCCCCCGGCTCTGGCGTGAATTGGTAAGCAGCTGGAGCAGGAAGACAGCGACGGTCAGGCCGATCAGCCAGGGCGTGACGGCCCCGGCCTCGCCGTCGGGGCGGTAGCCGTAGCCGGGCCGGTCGTTGCGGGCATAGTCGCGATCGTGCAGGCCCATGACCCGTCCTCGTCGCGGCGACGCCCCGCCGGCCGTCAGGGGGACCGGGGGATCGTCCCCTCCTACTTGTAGCAGATTACGCGCCGGGAACAAACCCCGGTCTCGGACGTCTCCCCTACTCCTTCCGCACCTGCCACTTCTCGTCGAAGAACCCGGCGGCGGCGACCTTGCCGGGCCAGCGGGCGTCCGGCGTCCGCACGCCGACCAGGGCCCAGTCCGGCAGCTTGGCCACCTGGCGGGCGTTGTTCAGGTAGTCGTACTCCCGGTAGGTGAACCCGCTGTTCAGGGCGACGTACCGCTTCGGGTTTAGCGGGTTCGGGTAGACCATCACCGGGACGTTCGAGTCCGGGTCCGCCTGGGCACCGTCGCCGAATCGCAGGGTGCCGTCGTCCCACCGAAGCGGCGTCCGCGGCAGCACCTTCGCAATCCACGGGTTGGTCCGCGGCGTGCCCCACAGGACGAGGTTGTACCTCGCCACGTCGTCGTCGGTGACGTCGGCGGCCGCCTTGACGCGCGGCTCGCCGCGGAACTGGCGTCGCCACTCACGGATGGCCCGTTCCGACTCGGCCTTCACCCAATTGTCCACGGCGGGTGACTTGCCATCGCCGGCCGGCAGGACGATCAGGAAGCCGTCGAGGAATGCGTCGTCGATCGGCCCTTGCAAGCCGGGCCGCTTCGCCAGGATCGCCGCGTCGGGGCCGTCGCGGCGCACCCAGCCGGCGGACGACTTCTCGAAGTACGCCTCCCACGAGCGGTCCGTGTTGACCGGAGGCCCGGCCAGGATCGCGCCGTCGAGGGTGAGGACCGGGTCGGCCGTGCGCGTGATCGGGCACTCGCCCGGCCCGAAGCGGAAGCGGACCGCCGTCACGTTCTTCGTCGTCGCCTGGACGCCGGTCTCGCTGACGCGCGCCTCGACCGTCGCCTGCTTCCAGTGCTCGCCGAGGCCCTGCACCTCGACCCAGTAGCAGCGGGGGTAGCGCAGGGTCCACGTCGTGAAGCGCACCAGCGGCGGCACCGGGTCGCGGCCCTTCGCGACGATGGCGTCGATGCGCTCGTTCAGCTCGCGCTTCGTGTCGGGGTGGTAGCTGTGGCCGGTCTTCGGGCCGATGAGGTGCGTCAGGCGCAGGCCGACCTTCTCGCACGCCTCGGCCATCTTGTCGGCGGCCTGCTTCTGGTTGTCGATCTCGCCGCTGTACGCGACGGTCGGGACGTGGAACAGGTTGCCGGCCCAGTCGGGGCAGTCGTACCAGTGGTAGAGCGTCTTCTCCCACGGGGTCGGGTTGACCTTCTCCTTCTGGAACTTATCGAGGAAATCGGCCGTCTCGCTGAAGCCGGCCCCCGGCGCGGCGGCGGCCCACAGGTCGGGGTAATGCACCGCGAACTGCCAGCACGCCGCCCCGCCCATCGAGAAGCCGCGGATGACGCGCCGGTCCGGGTCGATGGCGTAGTGCTTCTGTACCGCCTCTAGCGCCTCCAGGCAGTCGATCTCGCCGGCAAACTTGTTCGCGTTGCAGAACCGGCCGTACAGGTGCAGCACGATCGCGTTCGGCGGGGTGAACTGGCCGGGGTTCTTCATCCGGTCGGCGAGGAAGCTCAGCTCGGTGAGCTTCTCGCCCCGGCCGTGGCACCACACGTCCAGCCGCCAGCGGTGCGGCAGCGTCGGGCTGTACGACGCCGGCACCACGAGACCATAGGGTTGAAGCGACCCGTCGATCTTCGAGCGGTACGCCCGGACGACCAGGCCGGTCGCCGTCGACCACGGGGCCTTGCCCTGCTGGAGCTGGCCGAGGCGCTCCTTGCCCAGCGCGAGCAGGGTCTCGGCCGACTTCAACTCCTTGGCGTCGAAGACCTCGTCGTGCGTCAGCGCGACGCGGACGGCGTGCGAGCAGACGGCGACGTCGTCGGCGAGGTCGGCCAGGGAGGACTTCTTGTCGCGGAGCTGCTTGACGGCGACGGCCAGGTCGGCGTCGAGCGCCTGGGCGGCGTCGAGCAGGCCGGCCTTCGCGTCGGCGTCGAGGGCGACGCCCTTCGGCGGGACGGGGCGGACCTTTTCCGGGAGGTTATCCTGCGGGCCGTCGGCCAAAACGACGGCGGCGACGAGCAAGCTCGCCGCCAAGGGAAGGAAACGATGCACGCTGCGCCTCGGTGGTTGCGGTTGGGATGTCCCCGAGGACGCAGCGTACCGCGTGGGTTGCGGCTGTCAAGCCGGCACCGGGAAAGCGACGGCGTGGAACGGGACGCCGAGCGGGTGCTGGCGCTCCTCCGGCACCGGTAGAGCGGTCAGGTCGAACCAGACCTGCTCGCCCTCGGCCAGGTCCTGGATGCCGAACCACTCCAGGACGCGCTCGTCGTCGTTCTCCAGGTCGAAGACGATCGACGTCGGCGTGCCGTCCATGAAGTGGAGCCGGGCCATCGACCCGGTCCGCTGGAGCATGAACCGGCGCACCTTGTGCCCCGGCACCCGCGTCATATTCTCGCGGCCAGTCACCTTCGGGAAGACGACGAGATCGACCCTCCGCTCCCGCCGGCCGGCGAGCAATTCGCCCAGGCCGAGTAGGCGCTGTCCGTGCGTGCAAAACGCATCCAACCCCAACGAAACCGGCGAACCGTCCGGCCAGTGGATGCGGTAACCTTCCAGCAGAATGTCCCCCTCGCGCCGATCCCGGGACGGGTCACGACGGAAAAGAGCTTCCAGGGAGCGTCCCATGCGTGCGCCTCACGAAAGTCGCGGCCAAGTTATCCTCGCCCGGTTTCCGTTTCGCCCGGGCGTTCCTCTACTCCTCCTACCGGCCAGATCGCCGTCCGTGACGGTGTGAAGATGGGTAAATTATAGGCAGAACGACCCCGATGGCCACCCGGAGTCCGAGAAATGATGCACAATCTCGACCATTTCGATCGTGTGAACAGCCGTCAGAATGTTGCGAAAAAAAGCAGAAAAGTGCGGGACAAATAAACAGGCTAGGACGACCGGGAAAGTTGGGAAGAGGTTGCGGCCTCTTCCCGGAGTCGGTCATTCAAAGAGGTTCCGCTGCGGGTCGGCCGGCGGGGCGTGGAACGGCCGGCCGAGCACCTCGTAGGCGCGCGGCGTGGCGACCCGGCCGCGCGGCGTCCGGACGATGAACTGCTCGCGGAGAAGGTACGGCTCGATCTCGTCGGAGAGTGTGTCCGACGGCAGGTTCATCGTCGCCCCCAGCGCATCGACGCCGGTCGGGCCGCCCTCGAAGACGCCGACGAGCGTCTCCAGGTAGCGGCGGTCCTGCTTGTCCAGGCCGTCGCGATCGACCTCGGCCATGTCGAGGGCGGCCTTGGCGAGTTCGAGCGTGATGCTGCCGTCGCTCTCGCTGGCGGCGTAATGGCGCGTCCAGTACAGGCGTGAGTTGGCGATGCGCGGCGTGCCGCGGCTGCGGCGGGCCAGCTCGTGGCAGGCGTCGTCGGTGATCGAGGTGTTCAGCTTCTTGGCGTTGATCTGGACGATCCGCGCCAGCTCCTCGACGGTGTAGAACTCGAGGTGCTCGTGGACCTTGAACCGGTCGCGCATCGGGCTGGACAGCAGCCCGGAGCGCGTCGTCGCGCCGATGAGGGTGAAGCGCTTCAGCCGGATCGTGATCGTCCGGGCGTTCATGCCTTCGCCGAGCACGATATCGACCCGGAAGTCCTCCATCGCCGGGTAGATGAACTCCTCGACGACGCGCGGCAGGCGGTGGATCTCGTCGATGAACAGGACGGAGCCCTCTTCGAGGTTGGTCAGGAACGGCAGCAAGTCGGCCGGCTTGGAGAGGGCCGGGCCGCTCGTCGTCTGCAGCGAAGTGCCCATCTCGTTCGGCAGGACGTTGGCGAACGTCGTCTTGCCGAGGCCGGGCGGGCCGTCGAAGAGCATGTGCGGTAGGGCTTCCTTGAGCTTGCGGCAGCCGTTGAGGATGATGCCGAGCCGGCGGACGGCTGCCTTCTGGCCGACGACCTCCTTGAGGAGTTTCGGCCGAAGGGCGGCGTCGCGTTCCTTGTTCGTCTGGTCGCCGTCGCCGGACGGGCCGGCGGGCGGGGTGACCACGGGTTGGCGGGCCATGTGCGGCTCCTCCGGTCAATCCTTGTGTGCAAAGATGCGGAGCAGGATCTCTTCGACCGACTTCGGCGGCTCCTCGCCGAGCAGGGCCTTGTCGAGCAGGTTCCGCGCGTCGGCCGGGTTGTGGCCGAGCGACATCAGGGCCTGGTAGGCGTCCTCGACGAGGGCGGCGTCGATCGGCGTCGCGCCACTGACGGCCTCGTCGCCGGTCGTCGCGAACGAGAAGCGCGTCACCTTGCGGCGCAGCGTGGCGATGATTTGCTCCGCGCCGGCCGGTCCGATGCCGGGCAGCGTCGTCAGCCATTTCGCGTCCTGGCGGCCGATCGCGTCGGCGATCTCCTTGATCGGCCGGACCATCGCCTTGAGGGCCTTCTTCGCGCCGATCTTGTCCACCGTGCAGAACAGGTCGAAGAAATCCAGCTCCGCCTCGCTCGGGAAGCCGATCAGACGCGGCACGACCCGGCCCTGCATCGGGTTACCATCAAAAAAGTGGACCGTGTGGAGCGTGACCTCCTGGCCGACCTTGAGCTGGAGCGCCCGGCGGACGAACTCCGGGACGAGGACCTGGTACTCGAACGGCCCGGCGACGAGGCGGACCTCCTCGTCGAGGACGCGGCCGAGCTTGCCGGTGATGCGCGTGATCACGCCGAGACCTCCCCGGCCGGCCGGTTCTGGTGAAAGTAGAGGCACAGCGCCGCGGCGAGGGCGTCGGCGACGTCGTTCGGTTCGGGGAGCTGGTCGAGGCCGAGTTCGCGTAGCATCGTGTACTGCACCTGCTCCTTCGACGCCCGGCCGCTGCCGGTGATCGTCTTCTTGATGCGCGCCGGCGGGTAGCTGACGACTTCCAGGTCGCGCTGCGCCGCGGCGAGGAGGATCACGCCGCGGGCGTGGCCCATGAGGATCGCCGTGCGCGGGTGGTCGTAGTGTGAGAAGAGCTGCTCGACGGCGACGCGGCCGGGGCGGAACTCCTCCAGCACTTCAACTATACCATCGTACAGTACGCGAAGCCGAGGTGCGAGGTCGGTTTCGCGGTCGGGCGAGGTGCGGATGAAGCCGGCCTCGACGACGTAGGGGGAGCCGTCACGGCCCTCCAGGACGGCGTAGCCGGTGACCTGCAGGCCGGGGTCGATGCCCAGGACGCGGCGGGGCGTGGCGTTCATGCGCGTACAGTAACACGCCGCCCGGGGAACTCAAGGTCAAGTCGCGGTAGCGCCGGCGCGTTGGGAGCACAACCTGGCCGACCCCAGCCTGCATTTGGATGTGATTATGTGAGGATTAAGTGAGTGGCGGTGTGGCCTCGGCCGTTTCATCGAGGTACAATCTAATAATCGGGTGGCTGTCGCAGCGGATGCCCTCCCCTCCCGACGCGATCCGAGGTGCTGTCCGGATCGCGGTGCCAGCCTTTTCACTGCCGGAGCCTGAGCCGGCATTGACCGAACAATCGGTCGCCCGAAACTTGGAATCTCCCCAGGGGCGGCCGGTTCAACGACAGCCCACACTACGACTTTATCCGGCCCTAGAGGCGAGGCGGGAATGACCCGCCCGACCGAGCAGGGCGCTCTTTGCTTCGGAGGTTCTCGTGTCCCGTCTCTCTCTCCCGATGGGCCGTCGACCGCGTAGCGGCTTCACGCTGATCGAACTGCTCGTCGTCATCGCGATCATCGCCATCCTGATCGGCCTGCTCCTCCCCGCCGTCCAAAAGGTCCGCGAGGCGTCGTTCCGGATGAGTTGCACGAACAACCTCAAGCAGATGGCCCTCGCCTGCCATAACTTCCACGACTCGACCGGCCGGCTCCCCCCGGCCGTGACCGGGTCCGCCCACCCGCACCCGATCAAGTACAGCACCCTCCACGTCTACATCCTGCCCTTCATCGAGCAGGATAACCTGTTCAAGACCGTCGTCCCGGGCGTTAGCTACCCCAACAACTACGCCGTCGGCATCAACCGGGTTCCGGCCTACCTGTGCCCGGCCTCGGTCGAAGACCGCTCCAGGGCATCGGGCGAGGCGTCCGGGGGCCAGCGCAACTACACGACCCACTACTACGCCAACCTCGGCCCGATCGGCACCAACCCGGTCTCGGGGGTGGCCTATTCGATGCGCGTGGTCGGCGGCCAGGGCGGCTATTCGTACGACGGCCCGCTCACCGTACCGACCACGGCGACCAATACCAGCGCTGCCACCATCCCCCAGATCTCCGACGGTACCTCCAACACCCTGCTGCTCGGCGAGAGTTCCAGGAACGGCTGGGTCGGCTATCGGTCCTGGATTCGGGGCTGGGACAACGACAACAGCGCGGCGACCGTCACCGGGAAGAACATGCGGTTCCCGATCAACTCCACGGACTACGTGAACGGGAACTTCAACAGCATCAGCCTGTCGAGCAACCACATGGGCGGCGTCGTGATCGCGTTGTGTGACGGCAGCGTCCGGCTCCTGTCGGAGACGACGCCGATGGGCACCCTGTTGCGGCTGGCCAGCCGCAACGGCGGCGAGACCGTGACGCTCGAATGACGAACCGGGCCGCGGGGACGATCGGTCCCCCGGCCCTCCCATCGGAGGCCGACACGATGCGAACGGGATCCTGGCGGCTCGCCGCGCTGCTCGCGGCGGGCCTGCTCACGACGGCCGGGTGCGGCTCCAAGGCGCACCGTCTCTCGGGGACGGTGAACTTCGACGGCAAACCCCTCCCGCTGGGCCGGATCTATTTCGACCCGGATAGCACCAAGGAAAACACCGGGCCTTCCGGGTTCACCGACATCGTGGATGGGGAGTACGACACCGCTATCAAGGGGAAAGGGGTGACCGGCGGGCCGACCGTCGTGCGCATCTTGGGATTCAAGAAGGAGGGGGCGGACAGCTCGGGGTTCGGGCCGCCGCTCTTCCAGGAGTACACCCTCCAGGTCGATCTGCCCGTGGCGGATTCGACCAGGAATTTCGACGTCCCCGCCTCGGCCGCGAAAGGGTTGCCGAAGGTGACCGCCCCACTCGACGGGCCCCCGAACCCGGGGACGAAGGGCGGCACCTGAGGACGGAGTTTATCGGGGGTCCCGCCCTGAACCGTCATAGCAACAGCTGGAGGTAGACCACGTCGAGCCACCGGCCGAACTTCCGGCCGGTCTCGCGGAAGTGGGCCACCCGCACGAAGCCGAGCGCCTCCTGCAAGGCGATGCTGCCGGGATGCTCAGTACACGCCCCGCCGACGAGGACGTGGTGCCCCGCCGCCCGGGCGCGCTCGATCAGGTCGGCGAGCAGCGCCCGGCCGACGCCGCGGCGGTGGTGCCCCTCGCGGACGTAGACCGACCCCTCGACCGAGTGGGCGTAGCCGGCCCGCGACTTCCACGGCGACAGTGCGCCCCAGCCGACGACCTCGCCACCCACGTCGGCGACGGTGACCGGGTGGAGCGGCGTCCGGTCGCGGAACCAGGCGAGCCGCTCCTGCTCCGTGTCCGCCTCGAGCTGGAACGTGCAGGTCGAGGTGGCGACGTAGTGGTTGTAGATCGCCCGGATCGCGTCGAGGTCGGCGACGTCAGCCAGGCGGACGACCGGGGCGCTCATCGGGTCAGGTCTCCGGCGGGGAGCGGCGGAGTTGCTCCTCCAGGTCGCGGAGGCGCTGTTGGAGGTTCCGGTTGGCTTCACGTTCCCGGGCGAGGTCGTCCTCGGCTCGCTTCCGGTCGGCTTCCGCCTGTTGGCGCGCCGCCTCCGCCTGTTGGCGCGCCGCGGACGCCTGGTGGCGCAGGTCGATCTCCTGCTCGAGTTGCACCTCCATTTGGGCCTGCCGGTCGGCGAGTTCCTGGGCCTGCCGCTCCGCCTCCTCGATCATCTCGACCAGGCGCGGCCCCTCTTCCAACCGCCGGCCGGTCCGATCGTAGACCCACACCGCCCGGTCTTCGATCCCGAGCGACAGCCGCAGCTGTGGCAGTCGGACCCGGCCCTGTTCGTTGCTCGGCAGTTCCGCGTAAGCCCCCTGCCCGTCGAGACGCAGCACGTGCAGCGCGACGCCGTCGCGTCGGGGCTCGGCCTGGTGTTCGACGATGACGTAGACCGGGACGCCGGCCCGGGCGTAGAACTCGCGCTTGATGCCGAAGTCGTTGCGGCGCGTGTCCGGCGAGGTGACCTCGACCACCAGCAACGGCCGGCCCTGCTCGGCGAGGTAGAGCGTGCCCCGCGTCCCGTCCCACTCGCCGATCCCGTCGATCACCGCGACGTCGGGCCCGAGCGGCTCGACGCCGGGCAGGTTGAAGTCGATCCGGTGGTCGGCGAAGACGTGAACCGCCGGCCGGTCGCGCAGCACGGTCCGGATCGCCTCGCGCAGGTAGAGCATGTCGCGCGTGTGCGGGTCGCGGTTCGCGACGAAGTCCTCCTCCTGAGGGAAGAGCAGGTCGCGCTCCGTCAGCGGCACCTGGCGCACCGTCTCCTCGCCGTTTGGGCCGACCTCGCGCACGTAGCGCCAGCCGAGCCGGAACGGATCCTCGACGGCCGCCGGGGTCGGGGTCTCGCTCATCGCCGATCCTTCCTGCGTCACGCCCGCCGCCAGACCGTGCCGCCGGGCCGGTCCTCGACGACGATGCCCAGCGCCTCCAGCCGCTGGCGGATCGCCGTCGCCTGGTCGAACAGTGCCTTCTTGACCGGGTCGTCCTTCGCCGCGATCTTCTTCGCCTCCGCCCGGATCGCCGTCCGCGTGTCGATGATCAGCTGGACCAGGTCGGCCGTCAGCTTCCCGTCGCCGGCGGCCGGCTCGTCGCGCGGCGCGGCGAACGTCAGGCCGAGGATCTGGCTCAGTTCCTTGACCAGGGCCGCCCCCTCGGCGAAGTTCGCCTTCGCCTCCTCGTCCTTCGTCGCCGGGTCTTCGAGCCGCTTCGCATCGACGAGACGGTTTAGACCGCCCACCAAGTCGAACAGGACGGCGACCGCCCCGCCGGTGTTGAAGTCGTCGTCCATGAACTCGCGGAACTGCCGCTCCGCGTCGCCGTGCTCCTTCCGCCGCCAGGTCCGGCTCGCCGGGGCGACCGTCGGAGCCGGCAGGTCGGCGAACGGCTTGCCCAGGACGAGGGCGACTCGCTCGGCGAAGCGGACGAACGTCTCGAACGCCTTCTTCAGCGCCTCCAGGTTCGGCGGCAGGCGCGGCGCGTCCGGCTCGCGCGGGTCCCAGTCCCCGAGGTCGATCGGCGATCGGTAGTGCGAGTTGAGGAACGCATACCGTAGCGCCTCGCCGGACAGGCGCGTCAGGGCGTCGGTCACGTTGAGGACGTTGCCGATCGAGCCGGCCATCTTCGTCCGGCCCATCTTCAAGAGGCCGTTGTGCATCCAGAACCGCGCGAACGGCTTGCCGGTGTACTGCTCGCTCTGGGCGAGTTCGTTCTCGTGGTGCGGGAACTGCAAGTCGAGGCCGCCGCCGTGGATGTCGAGCGTCTCGCCGAGGAGCTTCATCGACATGACCGAGCACTCGATGTGCCAGCCGGGCCGGCCGGGGCCCCACGGGCTGTCCCACGCCGGCTCGCCGGGCTTGGCCCCCTTCCACAGGGCGAAGTCGCCTGGGTTGCGCTTCTTGTCGCTGACCTCGATGCGCGCCCCGGCCTCGAGCTGCTCCGGGTCGCGGTTGCACAGCTTGCCGTAGTCGTCGTCCTTGCTGATGTCGAAGTACACGTCGCCACCGGCGGAGTACGCCTGGCCGCGGTCGATCATGCCGCGCATCATCTCGATCATGCCGGCGATGTGCTGCGTCGCGCGCGGGAACTGGTCGATCCCGGTGACGTTGAGCCGCTTCAGGCACTCGAAGTAGTCGGCCGTCATCTTCTCGGCAAGGTCGGCGACGGTCGTGCCGAGTTCTTTGGCGCGGACGATGAGCTTGTCGTCGACGTCGGTGATGTTGACGACGAAGGTGACCGGGTAGCCGAGGTAGGTCAGATAGCGCTTGACCGTGTCGAAGATGACCGGCCCGACCATATGGCCGATGTGGCTCGGCTTGTAGACGGTCGGCCCGCACACGTACATCGTCACCCGTTCGCCCGGCTTCCGGTGGAAGTCCTCCTTCTTGCGGGTCAGGGTGTTGTACACGCGCAGGGCCATGGCTATCCCGTCCTTCCTGGGTTGGTGCGTTCGAGCAGGACGACGACCTGGCAGGCGATCGCCTCGCCGCGGCCGATGTGGCCGACGTGCTCGCCGGTCTTCGCCTTGACGTTGACGCCGTCTTGATCGATCTCCAGCAGCTTGGCGAGGTTCGCGCGGATGGCCGCCTTTACCGGGCCGAGCTTCGGCTCCTGGGCGAAGAGGATCACGTCGATATTGACGGGGCGATAGCCGCGATCGCGGACGATTGTCAAGGCGGCGCGGACGAAGAGCTTCGAGTCGGCCCCCTTCCACTGCGGGTCGGTGTCCGGGAAGGCGTCGCCAATGTCGCCGCCGGCGACCGCGCCGAGGAGGGCGTCGGTCAGGGCGTGCAGGACGACGTCGGCGTCGCTGTGGCCGGCCAGGCCGCGTGGGTGCGCGACGCGGACGCCGCCGAGGATGAGCGGCCGACCTTCCACGAGCCGGTGAGTGTCGTGACCGATGCCGACGCGCATGGGGTCGCCCTCCCTCTCTCCGGGGTGGATTCTAGCAAACGGCGCGAGGGGGAGGAAAGGTGGGGTTCGCGTGCGGGTCGCGCTTCGTAAATCCCCGGGCTTGCCGGCGGGTTTTGGCTGCGAAGAACCCCGGGCTTGCCCGGGGCTTTACGAAGCGCCGACCGCCGCTCAGTTGAAGTTCGAGAGGACCTCGCGGCCGCGCGACGTGCTGAGGAAGCGCCAGGTGTTGATGTTGATGCTGTTGTCGATGAAGCGGACGCTGCCGTCGCAGAGCGAGACGTTGACGCCGTTGGTGTGGTTGCTGCGCGCGGCGAACGTCGTCGGACTGGTCGTGTTCGACACGGCGCACGGCAGGCCCTGCGCCGGCTGGTTGTTGCAGTAGTACGCGTCGTAGATGCGGTCCGGCACCGACGAGTTCGGGCCGAGGAAGGCGCTGAAGCCGGAGGCGTCGCCCCACCAGACGAAGCCGCGCAGGTCGCGGCCGATCCCCTGGAGCACCTCGCCGACCATGAGGGTGTTGCTCGTCCCGTCGGTGATGTGCGTCAGGGCGACCTGCTTGACGTTGCCGCCGCCGCCGGGGCCGAACGGGGCGTTGTTGAACGTCAAGCCGCCGAAGTTCGACTGGGCGTAGCCGGTGTTGCCGTAGTTGAGGGCGTAGTTGTGGTTGGTCAGGCCGCTGAACGGCGCGTTCGGCGTGTCGGCCGGGCAGGTCAGCACCTTGAGGCGCTGGTTCGTCACGCGCTGGGTGTTCGGCGCGGCGCTGTAACGCGGCCCGGTCGAGTCGTTACCGCCCCAGTTGACGTAGAGCCGGGACAGGTTGTCCTGCTCGAAGTACGGCATGAGCTTGACGACCCAGGTGCCCCAGCAGCAGCCGAAGTTGCCGGTGCCGGGGACGAGGTACGTGTTCGCGTCGTGGTAGCTGTGGGCCGCGATCGAGATCTGCTTGAGGTTGTTCTGGCACTGCGAGCGGGCGGCGGCCTCGCGCACCTTCTGGACGGCGGGGAGGAGCAGGCCGATCAGGATGGCGATGATCGCGATGACGACAAGCAGCTCGATCAGCGTGAAGCCGCGACGTGCGGAGACCATCGGGACACCTCTCGGGATGAGGGAGAAAAGGACGGTCGGATCGGGGTCATTTGACGTCGTAATCGAAGACGTTCGGGCCGCCGCGCTTCACCTCGACGACCTCGGCGCTGGCGGTGTTGTACTTGGCCGGGATGCGCTCCTTGGCCGGCGGGCCGGATTCGCCGGGGACGGGGTCCTCCTTCGCCTTGGCGTCGCTGGAGGAGATGACGACCTTGTACTTGCCGGGGAGCAGGCCCTTCTTGGCCGGGAGGTCGTACCGGCCGTTGGTGATCGGTGCCCCCTCGAACGTTCCGCCTGCCTCGGCGTCCTGGGGGTGGAATTCGATCGTGCCCTGGTCGAGCGGCTGGCTGCGGAACTGGACCGTCCCGGAGACGGCCTCCCGGCCGGCCGAACCCCCACAGCCGACGGCACCGACCAGGCCGGCGACCAACGCCAGCCAGAACGCGGGACGACGCGACATGACTCGTTCCTTTCGGACGGCCTCTCGAGCGGTCTTGGCGAGTGGATGGGGCGAATCCGGTTCCGACAGCTGCGAGCAGGACGAGATGGGGGTGAATCTACCCCCGAACGAGAGGGGTCGCAAGCACATTCTCACTAGAAATTCATTGATTATTAGATCGCGATGAGGAAGAAGGAAGGCGGCTTCCTTTTTCGCGACTCGCTGACCCGCCGAGATGCTGGTTCCCCGGACGCGAGTCAGCGGGGAATCGGTTGTCCTCCACTTCCTGGCTCACCCTTCGTAGCGCAGCAGCAGGTCCCCCGTCTCGACCTGGGCACCCGGCTGCACCAGCACCTCCGCCACGCGGCCCTTCTGCTCCGCGTACAGCGTCGTTTCCAACTTCATCGCCTCGAGCGTGAACAGCTTCTGCCCGGCGGCGACCTCTTCGCCGGGGGCGACCAGCACGCGCGACACCAGCCCCGGCATCGGTGCGCCGACCTGGTTCCGGTCGCCGGCCGTCGCCTTCTTGCGCTGGACGACCGACCCGGTCAGCGACTTGTCCTGGACGTTGACCTCGCGCGGCTGGCCGTTCAGCTCGAAGAACACCGTCCGCGTCCCGTCCTCGTGCGCGTCGCCGACTGTCAGGAACTTCACGATCAGCGTCTTGCCCTGCTCGATGTCGAACCCGACCTCCTCGCCCGGCTCCATGCCGTAGAAGAACACCGGCGTCGGAAGGACGCTCGTGTCGGAGTAGCGCGCCTGGTGGGCCGCCAGGTCCGGGAAGACGCGCGGGTACATGAGGTGGCTCGCCACCTCGCGCGAATCGACGCCGCGCTTCAGCTGCTGCTCCAGGGCGGCCTTCGTCGCCGTCAGGTCGGTCGGCGGCAGGCTCGCCCCCGGCCGGCCGTCGATCGGCTTGCGGCCGCGCAGGATGCGCGTCTGGAGCTTCTCCGGGAAGCCGCCCGGCGGCTGGCCGAGCCGGCCCTCCATGAACTCGACGACCGACTCCGGGAACGCCAGCTCGCGCGTCCCGTCCGTCACATCGTCCGGCGTCAGGTTGTTCGCCACCATGAACAGGGCCATGTCGCCGACGACCTTCGACGACGGCGTCACCTTGACCACGTCGCCGAACATCTTGTTCACGGTGGCGTACATGCGGCACACCTCGCGCCAGCGGTCCTCCAGGCCGAGCGACCGGCCCTGGGCGTACAGGTTCGTGTACTGGCCGCCGGGCATCTCGTTCTGGTAGACGTCCGCCGTCGGGGCGAGCTGCCCCGTCTCGAACGGGGAATACAGGCCGCGAACCGCCTCCCAGTAGTTCGACGTCTCCAGGAGTACCTCCGGGGCGAGGCCAGTGTCGCGCGGGTTGAAGCGCAGCGCCTCGACGATCGCGTTCAGGCTCGGCTGGGCCGTCAGGCCGGACAGGGCCGCCATCGCCCCATCGACGATCGAGACGCCCTCCTCCGCCGCCATCAGGTACGACGCGACCTGGCCACCGGCGCAGTCGTGCGTGTGGAAGTGGATCGGCAGGGCGACCTCCTGGCGCAACGTCTTGACGAGGAGCCGGGCGGCGAACGGCTTGAGCAGGCCGGCCATGTCCTTGATGGCCAGGAAATGCGCCCCGGCCTTCTCCAACTCCTTGGCCAGGTTCACGAAGTACGCCAGGTCGTACTTCGGCCGGCCCGGGTCGAGGATGTCGCCGGTGTAGCAGATCGCCGCCTCGGCGATGCCGTCGGTTTCGCGCACCGCCTCGATCGCCAGGCGCAGGTTCGGCAGGCCATTGAGTGCGTCGAAGACACGGAAGACATCGACGCCGGCCTGGGCCGACTCCTTGACGAAGAACTTGACGACGTTGTCCGGGTAGTTCGTGTAGCCGACGGCGCTCGCCGACCGGAGGAGCATCTGGAAGAGGATGTTCGGGACGATCTCCCGCAAGTCCGCCAGGCGCTGGAACGGCGACTCCTTCAGGAAGCGCATCGACGTGTCGAACGTCGCGCCGCCCCACATCTCCATCGAGAAGAGGCCGGCCAGGTTGCGGGCGTACCACGGCGCGATGCGCAGCATGTCGTAGGTGCGCATCCGCGTGGCGAGGAGCGACTGGTGCGCGTCGCGCATCGTAGTGTCGGTCAAGAGGAGTCGCTTCTGCTCCAGGACCCAGCGAGCGAACTTCTCCGACCCCAGTTCCTTCAGCTTGTCCCGCGTGCCGGCCGGCAGTTGCTCCGCCCCCGGGCGGCGCGTCTCGCCCGGCACGGGGACCGGCGACCGGCGGATGTCGGGGTGCTTACCCTTCACCTCGGGGTTGCCGTTGACGATCACGTCGGCGATGTAGGACAGCACCTTCGTCGCCCGGTCACGGCGGACCGGCAGGGCGAACAGCTCCGGGGTCTGGTCGATGAAGCGCGTCGTGCACTGCCCGGCGAGGAACGTCGGGTGGTTGAGCAGGTTGAGCAGGAACGGCACGTTCGTCTTTACGCCGCGGATGCGGAACTCCTGAAGGGCGCGCTGGAGGCGGCGGATCGCGTCGGCGAACTGCAGGCCGTGGGCGGTCACCTTGACCAGGAGCGAGTCGTAGAACGGCGTGATGACCGACCCGGTGAACGCCGAGCCGCCGTCGAGGCGGATCCCCATGCCGCCCGCGGAGCGGTAGTTGCTGATCCGGCCATAATCCGGCAGGAAGTTGTTCGCCGGGTTCTCGCTCGTGACGCGGCACTGGACCGCGAAGCCGTGGGTGACGATCGCGGCCTGGTCGCCGAGGCCGACGTCCGGGTCGCCGAGCGGCTTGCCCCTCGCGACGAGGATCTGGCTCTTGACGATGTCGATCCCGGTCACCTCCTCGGTGACGGTGTGCTCGACCTGGATGCGCGGGTTGACCTCGATGAAGTAGAACCGGCCCGTCTCGTCGTCGAGGAGGAACTCGACCGTCCCGGCGTTGTCGAGCTTGCACGCCCGGCCGATCGCGAGCGCCGCGTCGAGGATGCCCTGGCGCACGGCCGGATCGAGGAACGGGGCCGGGGCGATCTCGACGACTTTCTGGTGCCGCCGCTGCACGGAGCAGTCGCGCTCGAAGAGGTGGACCAGGCCGCCGTGGCCGTCGCCGAGGAGCTGCACCTCGATGTGGCGCGCCTTGGAGATGAACTTCTCCAGGAAGACGTCCGCGACGCCGAACGCGGTGCCGGCCTCGCGGCGGGCCTGCTCCAGCGCCTCGGCGAGCTTGTCCTCGGTGTGGGCGACGCGCATCCCACGGCCGCCACCGCCCATCGACGCCTTGACGATGACCGGATAGCCGAGCTTGCTCGCCAATGCGATCGCCTCGGCGTCGTCGGTGATGGCGCTGTCGCTGCCGGACAGGACGGGGACGTTCGCCTTCTGGGCGATGGCCCGGGCGGCGACCTTGTCGCCCAGGTCGCGGAGGATCTCGGTGCGCGGCCCGACGAAAATGATGCCGGCGTCGCGGACCGCCTGGGCGAAGGCGGCGTTCTCGGACAGGAAGCCGTAGCCGGGGTGGATTGCATCGACGCCGTGTTCGCGCGCCAGTGCGACGACGTTCGGGATGTCGAGGTAGGCCCGGAGCGGCTCGCCGGGTTTGCCGACCGGGTACGCCTCGTCGGCCTTGAAGCGGTGCAGGGCGAAGCGGTCCTCGTGGGAGTACATCGCCACGGTGCGGATGCCGAGTTCCGTCGCCGAGCGGAAGACGCGGATGGCGATCTCGCTCCGGTTGGCGACGAGCAGCTTCTTGATCGGTCGGATTGCCATGACTTCCCCCTCCGGCGACGAATCCCGCGATCAGGATAGGGATTCGCCCGACCCGGACGAGGCCGCCACGGCGAGGCACCAGCGCCAGGCGTAGCCGTCGGGGAGGGTCGGCCTCGGCGCGAACTCGAGTTGGACGATCCGGCGGTGGCCGAGATGGCCAGGCGAGCAGAGCCCGCTCGCGTGCAAGAGGAGCGGCCGCATCATCATCACGTCGCCGGCTTGACAGCGGATCGTGACCGCGTCTCGTTCGTCCGGCGGCGCGGCGGCGTTGGCGCGGTGCGACCCGGGCAGGACGCGCAGCGGGCCGTTATCGTCGTGCATACCGTCCAGGTGGATCCGCGCCATAAGCAGCCCGGCCGACACGTCGGCCGTGGCCTCGATGTGCGGCACGCCGGACTTGACGGTCGGCTTGCGGAACCGGCCGACCGTGCCGTGCGCGAGGACGGCGATCGCCGTGTCGCGATGCCAGGGCAGCGCCCAGCCGTCGCCGGCCGGCTTGTCGAAGTAGAGGCCGCGCACCAGGCAGGCGTCACGTCCGAGGGCCTTCCGGACGAATCCGGCCAGCGCCGTCGATCGGGCCAGGTCGATCGCCCCGGGCCAAAGGTCGAGTAGGTTCCGCGCCCCGTGCGGCGGATGACCTTCGTCAGCGAGGATCGAATCCGCCGCGCCCGGGTCGGCCAGCGCCGCCGCACAGGCGGAGCGCGCAGCGTCCACCTCCGCCGGAGAGAAGACCCCGGGCAGCAGGGCGTAGCCGTCTTGCAGAAGTCGTCGGAGCCAGTCATCCACGGGGCAGCCCTCCTCGTGACCCCGTGTGGTGTAGCGGATGGGAAGGTCGCGACAAGTCGAGGTTCTCAGCCCTCGGCATCGACCCTGACCCTAGCTGACGCGCCGTCGCTGGCGGCGCGTCTCCGGGTCGCCGATCAGCCGGAGCCGCTCGCCGACCGTCGCCTCGTACAGGTCGAACGCGAACGCCTCGTGCGCCGCCGTCCACTCCACGCCGCGCCGGCTCATCGCCAGCTTCGCCGTCGCGAACAGGTGGCGCAGGTCGCTCCGCTCCGTCACCCGGCCGTCGCGCGCCATAGAGAACGCCGGCACGACGCGCGGCAGCAGGCCGCCGCTCGTCACCATCATGCCGAACGGCCCGACGACCGTGCCGCAGTTCATGCTCGCGTTGATGCTGAACCGGGTGTGGTCGCCGACGAACGACCCGACCTTGACCACGCCGCTGTCGACCATCCTTCCGCCGTTGTAGACCTCGATCGTGCCGTAGTCGTTGCGCAGGTCGCTGAACTGCGCCCCGGCCCCGACGTTGACCCACTCGCCGACGTAGCTGTGGCCGAGGAACCCGTCGTGGTACTTGTTGCTGTGCCCATGCAGGATCGCCGCCTCGAACTCGCCGCCGACGCGGCACTCGACGCCGATCGTCCCGCCGCGCACCTGGGCCGCCAGTAGCTGCGTCCGCGGCCCGACGTAGCACGGCCCCTCCAGCCGGGTGAATGACTGCACCTTGACCGCCTCGTCGACGACGACCGGGCCGCGCGTCGCGTCGAAGACGACGAACGGCTCGACGCGCGCCTTCGGGTGGACGTGGACGTCGGCCGGCGAGCCGACGATGGTCAGGCCATCGACGGCCCGCGTCGGATGCGTCCGGTGCCACCACTCCGCGTCAGCGGTCAGGTAGTCGGCGTTGCGCTCGACGAGTTGCCACGGGTGGCGCGCCAGCCAGCCGCCGGCCGAATCCCGGCGGAGGCTCGCCTTCCAGCCTGCGAGCTGAGCCTGCACCCACTCCCACGTCGGCGGGGCGTCGAGGCGGTCCTGCCACGACACCCAGGCGACCTCGTCGCCGACGAGGCCGACGGTCGGCTCGGACGGCAGTGCGAAGACATCGTCCGGGGCGACCCACCGGGCGTTGACGAGGACGACGCCCGGCGTGCCGTTCTCGGTCGCGTCAGTGATCAGGTCGGGGCGTAGCGCCTGGACGAGCGGCCGAAGCAGCGGCCGGACCAGGCCGTGGACCGGGCCGCCGACGTGGTCGCGCTGCCGGCCCAGGAGCGAGCGCATGCCGAGCAGCAGGTCGAACGCCGGCCGGGTGTATGTCAGCGGTTCGAGCAGGGCGACGGCGGCATCTTCGAAGCTGTAGACGCGCATGGGGAGGACCTCTTCATTTAGCCCCCGGCAAGCCGGGGGTCTTGGCTGCGAAGACCCCCGGCGAGCCGGGGGCTATGTGGGGTGGCGGGGTCACTCGACCGTGACGCTCTTGGCCAGGTTGCGCGGCTTGTCGACGTCGCAGCCGCGCAAGAGAGCGATGTGGTACGCCAGGAGTTGCAACGGCACGGCGCAGACGATCGGCTGGAGCCAGTCCGGCACCTCCGGGACGAAGATGACGTCGTCGGCCCGCCCGGCCGCCTCGTCGTCGCCCTCGGTCGCGACGGCGATGACCGGGCCGCCGCGGGCCTTGATCTCCTCGAGGTTGCTCATCACCTTGTCGTAGATCGGGCCGCGCGGCATCAGGAACACGCTCGGCGTGTGTTCGTCCACCAGGGCGATCGGGCCGTGCTTCATCTCGGCGGCCGGCAGGCCCTCGGCGTGGATGTAGCTGATCTCTTTCAGCTTGAGCGCCCCCTCCAGCGCGACCGGGTAGAGGTACTGCCGGCCGAGGTAGAGGAAGTTGTCCGCGGTGTGGTACCGCTCGGCGATGCGCTTGACGTGCTCGTGACATCGCAGCGCCTTCCGCACCCAATCCGGCGTCCGCCGCAGGGCCTCGACCATGCGCTGGCCCTGGATCGCCGACAGGCAGCGCAGCCGGCCGAAGTAGAGCGCGAGCATCGCCAGGACGGCGACCTGGTTCGTGAACGCCTTCGTGCTCGCCACCCCGATCTCCGGCCCGGCGTGCAGGTAGACGCCGCCGTCCGCCTCGCGGGCGATGCTCGACCCGACCACGTTACAGATGGCGAGGGTCGGGTGGCCCTTCCGCTTCGACTCCCGCATCGCCGCCAGCGTGTCGGCCGTCTCGCCGGATTGCGTGATCGCGACGATGACGGAGTCCTTGCCGACCGGCGGGTTGCGGTAGCGGAACTCGCTGGCGTACTCGACCTCGACCGGCAGGCGGGCGAAGTCCTCGAACAGGTACTCGCCGACGAGCCCGGCGTGGTAGCTCGTGCCGCACGCGGTCAGGAGGACGCGCTCAACGCGCCGCAGCTGCTGGGCGTCGAGGTTGAGGCCGCCGAAGTGGGCGGTCGCATCGGCGTCGTCGAGCCGGCCGCGCAGGGCGTTCTCCAGCGCGTCGGGCTGCTCGTAGATCTCCTTGAGCATGTAGTGGTCGTACCCGCCCAGGTCGAGGTCGGCGGCGGTCTGCTCCAGGGCGTGGACCGACGGGGCGATGGCCGCCCGCTCGTGGTCGCGGACCACCCAGCCGTCCGGCCGGAGGACGGCCAACTGCCGGTCGGCGAGGTAGATCACCTTGTCGGCGAAGCCGGCCAGGGCGGACGCGTCGCTGGCGAGGAAGGCCGCCCCGTCGGCCAGGCCGACGATGAGCGGACTGCCGAGCCGGGCCCCGATCAGCACGTCCGGCTGGTGCGGGCTGACGACGGCCAGGCCGTAGGTGCCTTTCAACTGCGGCAACGTCCGCGCGACGGCCTCCTCCAGGTCGCCGTCGAAATGGCGGGCGATCAGATGGGCGATCACCTCCGTGTCGGTGTCCGACCGGAAGACGACGCTGTCCGCTTCGAGCTGCCGACGGAGGGCGGAGTAGTTCTCGATGACGCCGTTGTGGACGACCGCCACGGTGCCGTCACCGCCGAGGTGCGGGTGGGCGTTGCGATCGTTCGCCGGGCCGTGCGTCGCCCAGCGGGTGTGCGCGATACCGAGGCTGCCCGGGGCGGGTTCCTCATCGACGAGGCCGGCGAGGTTGGCGATCCGGCCGGCGCGCTTGCGGAGGTGGAGGGTGCCGTGCCGCAGCGTGGCGAGGCCGGCGCTGTCGTAGCCGCGATACTCCAGGCGGCGGAGGCCTTCCAACAAGATCGGCGCGGCGGTCTCCGTGCCGATGTAACCGACAATGCCGCACATGGGCTCTCCTTGACGGGACGCCTGCGCGGGGAGATCGGGGATGTCGCGGGGGCCCGAGGGAGAGAGGGGCGGACCGGCCGTTGAGGTAGTCTAGCTCAGTTTCCGCCACGGCGTGAAAGGTGTGAGAGAAACGTGAACGCCGACCGGGCCTCAAGCGCGCGGTCGGCGTCAAGGTGGAGATCGTCGCGGTTCAGGTCACGGCACGACTTGCGTCGTCACGGTCAGATCGACTTCCTTCTCCGCCTCGTCCAGGTCGGTGACGATCTTCAGCTTCCGGACGCTGTCACCGGCCTTGTCGCCGCCGACGGCCCGCACGGTCAGGACGTGGATCGTCCGCGCCTCGTCCGACGTCGCCTTGACGCTCAGGTTCGCGTCGCCGCCGTCGGTCTTGAGGATCTTGAACGGCTTCGTCCCGCGGAGGATCACCTTCCGCTCGCCCTCCTCCTTCGTCTTGAGTGGGCCGATGACCACCGCGTCGGGCGAGACGGTCAGGGCCGACTCGATCTCGATCGTCAGCGGGACGCGGATCTTCGGGATCGACGGGTTGTTCGTCGTCAGCCAGACGTCGCTATACCATCGCCCCGCCGGCGTGTCGGGCCGGACCTTGGCGGTGATGGTGTAATCGACCTGCGACACCTGGCGCGACGTCTCCTTCGCCGTCGCCTGGAGGTAGTTACTATCGGTCTTCACCTCGGTGATCTGCGAGAAGTTGTTGCCGTAGAACGTGACGTTGACCGTCCGTTCCGGCCCGGCCCCGCGCTTGACGACGCCGAACGCCAGCGAATCCGGCGTGACGACGAGGTCGTCTCGGCCGTTCGCCTGGACCCAGAGGCGCACCTCCTCCAACCCCGGCCGGGAGAAGGTCACGAAGATGGTCACGTTCTTGTGGCCGGTGAACCGCGTCGTGTCCATCCGGGCGGCGACGGACGTGGTTTCGCCCGGCTGTAACACGTTGGTCAGGGCCGTCGCCGAGACGCACCCGCACGAGACCCGGATCGCGGAAATGACGACGACCTGTCCCGTGGTGTTCTTGATCTTGAAGTTGTGTTGCAGGGCCGGCCCCCGGGGGACCGTGCCGAAGTCTTTCGAGACCTCGTCGAACATCGCATCCGCCCAGGTGGCCCCGGCACCCTCCGCGGCGACCAGAATCGCCAGGACGGCAGCACCGAACCGCATCATGGTTGCCATGACCCGCTGCTCCGATTCTTCAGGGGCCCCCGTGGAAGGTCCGGAAAATCAATCCACGAACCCACGCCCGAGGGCTAGGTGTAGCATCGCCGGTCGGGTCGCCACTGTCAAAGCAGTGGCAGCCAAATCCGTGCCACCGACCGTTCCCGGCCTCGGACCCACCCTCATAGCGGTCGTCACAGGGTCGCACCGCTCAAATTATCCAGATTTTCCATTTTCGCTATTCGGCACGACCGAGAATCGCGACCCGGACACGCCCCGCGCCGGCGGCTCGAAGAGCGCGGGCGGCCTCGGAACAGGTCGCGCCGGTCGTCAGGATGTCGTCGATGAGGAGGACGTCCCGGCCGAGGAACTGCGGAGGGATCGAGGCCGCGAACGCGGCGTGGACATTCGCTTTCCGCGCCGTCGGGGCGAGGGCCGACATCGCCGCCGTCGCCCGGACGCGGCGGAGCCAGCCCGGACGGCAGGTCAGCGACAAGGCCTCCGCCACCCCGTCGGCGACGGCCTGGGCCTGGTTGTAGCCGCGTCGCCAGCGCCGCCACCAGTGCAGCGGCACCGGGACGACCGCCGCGAAGTCCTCGCCCGGCCAGGCGGCCCTCACCCGGACGGCGAGGCCGAGGCCGAGGATCTCCGCGAGCAGCTCGCCGCAGTGGTCTTTGAGGCGGAGGATCGCTTTCCGAAGGGCGTCCGCGTTTGGGTCGTCGTTGTAGACGCCGAGACGGCAGACGCCCTCGAAGGCGAACGTCTCGTTTCGGCAGAGGGAGCAATCGGCCGCCGGGGCGAGGTGCGGCCCGACGGTCGCGGCGCAGCGCAGGCACGTCGGGGCGACGTCGCCGAGGAGGGCGCGCTCGCACGCCGGGCAGAAGTGGACGTCCGGCGACGGCAGGGCCGCCTCGCAGCCGTGGCACAACGGCGGCAGGACGAGTTGGACGAGGCCGCGCAGGAGTTGGCGCAAGGGGTGCATCGCGGGCGCTTCATATAGCCCCGGGCTTGCCCGGGGTCTTCGCCGCGAAGACCCCGGGCAAGCCCGGGGCTATATGGTACAGATCACGCCGCCCGACGCAGCGGTGGCGTGTCGGCCTCCATCCGCCCGAGCAGCGCGATCGGCGACTCGTCCGGGACGACGAGGACGCCGCGCGCCACGAAGTAAGAGTGCTCCAGGGCGTATCGGCCGCGCAGGACGGCGTGCGAACAGGCGTCGGTCATCGCCAGCCAGACCGACCCCGGCTGGAAGTGCCAGACCGTCTTCGCGGAGTGGGCCTGGAAGGCGTCGCAGCGCTTCAGGTAGTCGTGCAGCCGGAGCATGAACGAATCGTACGACGACCGCTCGCCGCCGTCCGGCTTGAACAGGCGGCGGAAGCCGTCCTTCATGCGCTCGAACACGGTCGGCGTCACTTCGCCGGGAAGGCCGGCCGCCGGGCCGTACCTCCGCACCAGCACCGCGAACGGGTCGCTCGTCAGCCAGACGCGCGGCTCGGTCGGGTTGACATTGGCGAAGACGCGCAGGATGCGGTCGCCGCGCGTCGGCCGATTCGGGAAGGCATCAACGTGGAGGAGGTCGTTGCGCGCCGTCGTCCGCAGGCGACGGGTCGCCTCCTCCTCCGGCCGGAAACTGACCGCGTCCAGGTGCAGGCCGTCGCCGTACATCGGCAGCGCGTCGTGGACCCAGGCGGTGACGGTGCGCGAGAAGGCCGCCAGGGCGTCGGCCAGGCGGCGCGCCTGGTCCGGTTCGCCGGAGCGGCAGTAGCCGGCGACGCGCTTCTTGGCCGGGTGGTAGCTGATGTTCTTGTGGCCGAACGTCGCCTGCCGCTGGCGGAGCAGGAAGGCCAGCTCTTCGCCTTCGGGCAGTTGAAACGGCGCTTTCGGATGGTGGACGACCTCGCCGCGTTCCAGCGCGGCGGCGAGCGCCCGCGCCGGGTCGGCGTCGTGACGGGACGGCATGAGCCAGGACCTCCCCCGGCGACGCCGCGCGTCGAGACGCGGCCGCCGCGGTCGCTGCCGTGGCTCGCGGATCAGGCGGCTTCCCCCCGGACGTCCGGACCGTCCCGACCCGGCTCGAGGCCGGCGGGCAAGACGATCGCGAAGCGCGTCGGGCCGCCGGCCGGGCGCGCGTAGCGCACCTCGCCGCCGTGCTGCCGGACGAGTTGCCAGGCGACGGGCAGCCCCAACCCCTTGCCCCGCCCCGCCTCGCGCCCCGAGAAGAACGGGTCGAACAGGTGCGGCAGGTGCTCCGGAGCCGGGCCGGCCCCGCTATCCTCGACCACCACCTCGACGGGACACGCCGGGCCGGGTCGCCTCACCCCGAGGCGGACCCATCCCCCTCCCGGCGCGGCCTCGATAGCGTTGCGGACCAGGGCGGTCAAGGCCGTTTTCACTTGTTCCGGGTCGAGGTACAGCACGAGCGTCCCCGGCGGGGTCGGCCCTTCGAGCCGGACGCCGCGCTGGCCGGCGAGGTCGTCCAGGCTCCGGGCCACCTCGCCGACGAGGAGGTACACGTCGGTCGGCTTGCGCCGCGGCACCGGCGGCCGAGCGAAGAGCATCAACTGGCGCAGGAGCGTGTGGATGCGCCGCGTCTGGGCGATGATCGTCTCGAGCGACTCGCCGGCGGCGACGCTCGCCTCGGGCGCGAACCACTGCGACGCATGGGCGAGCAGGTACTGCGCCCGGCCGGAGATGACCGCGAGCGGGTTGTTGATCTCGTGCCCGGCCCCAGCGGCCAACTCGGCGACGGCCGACAGCCGGCCGATCCGCTCGCGCTCCGCTTCATCGCGCAGCCGGCGCGCCAAGGCGGCGTGGAGGCGGTCGTTCTCGTCGGCTAGGTCGGCCGGGCGGCGGGCGGCGGTCAAGGCGCGGTTCTCGCCGACGAGCCGAAGTAGGTCGGCAAGGAGCGGCTCGCCCGCCGGGTCGCGCCATTCCTCCGGCGGGCCGACGACCGGCAGGGGCGCTCCATCGACCGGCGCGACGAGGCCGAGGTCGAACCCGTCTCGGGCGGCGTCAGATGCGGCCCGCTGGACGACCTCGAACAGGCCGCGTTGCGCCCCGAGATCGACGGCCATCTCCGGCGACAGGCGCAGCCGACCGGCGAGGTCGGCCAGCCAGTCCGGCAAGCCCCACTGGCGGGCCAGGTGACGGGACAGGGCGTCCTGGTCGCCCGCCCACCCGGCGGGATCGACCGCGGCGATGACCAGCCGGCCGAGCGGGGCAAGGAGACCGGCGACCCAAGCCCGGACCGGATCGACCCGGCCGAGGGCCGCCTCGGCGTGGGCGGCCGCCCCCTCGGCGAGGCGCAGGATCGCGGCATGGAGCGGGGCCAGGTCGTCGCGCGTGAAATCGAGATAAGGGGCCGTCGGCTCGACGAGCAGGGCCCCCGCCCGGTCGCACAGGGCCGGCTCGCTCAGGCGCGTCAGGAGGCTGTCGGTCCGGAGGTCGTCGCCGGCCCCGTCGCGCACGAGGAGCAGTACGAACGCCGGGTCGCGGCGAACTCGGAGCCAGGTGGCGGGGGTGATCGGTCGGGCCAGGTCGAGCAGGGTGGCGGCGCAGGGGGTCAGGCCGGACAGGTGGCGGAAGGCGTCCCCTCGCCAGAGGCACGCGGGGCTCCCGCCGGCGTGTTCAGGCACGAGCAGGCTCCTTCCGTGGGGGTGCGGATCGATCGTGGGGCGACCGTCCTCGGTCGCCCCACGAACCGGACATTTACGCCGCCTCGATCGGTTCCATCTCGAGCAGGCCGCACATGCGGTCCATCAGCTCCTCGAACTCGAACGGCTTGTGCAGGAAGTCGTCCGCACCGGCGAGGCGAAGCTCCTGGATCTTCTCCTCCTCGATCATGCCGGACATGCACAGGATGCGGACCTCCTCCAGCGTCGCGTCGGCCCGGACGCGGTGGCACACTTCCTTGCCGTTGATGTCCGGCAGCATGACGTCGAGGAGGATGATGTCCGGCCGGTACTCCTTGACCATCATGCCGGCCTCGAAGCCGTTCGACGCCGTGCGGACCTCGAACCGGCCGTCCTCCTGGAAGAATTTGAGCAGGAGATCGACGAGGTCGCGGTCGTCGTCGACGAGCAGGAGCTTGCGCTTGCCGCTCTCGAGGGCGTCGGTCGGGATGCCGTTGTCCTTCATGAACTTGTAGAGCGCCTCACGCGGGATGCGCCGGAAGCGGGACCCCGGGACGCGGAAGCCCTTGAGCTGGCCGTTGTCGAAGCAGCGGATGATCGTCTGCTGGCTGACCTTACAAATCTTGGCGGCCTCGCCGGTCGTGAAAACGGTCTTCATCGGTTCGTCCATCCTTCCTGGCCGGTGGCCAGTCGCATGCGGCGGCCCTCCGCGGAGAGAACCGCCGAATCCTCCCTGATCTGCCTCTCGCCTCTCCGCCGAAACTTCGGACGAGCCAGATCCGCCAACTCGGTGCCTCTTCAGTGCCTCTGGTTCGACCCACACACCGGACCGCTCGAAGCGTACCCGAGGGGGCCGTTTCGAGCCAGTGTCGCCTCGGGCCGGGGCCCTTTTCGGGCCTCGGTTGCTTCAAGCCGACTGGGCAGGGGACCGTGGTGGCTCAGGGCGGTCGGAGGGGATTACCAGGCTTGCCACCCTCCGCGATTATAGCCAGTTCCTCCACCCTGTCAACGCTAACCCCGCCTCACGAGTCGCTCTAAACCGTTACCTCCAGGCGACTTCCTCCGATCAACCTGGGCAAGCTTCCCAGATTGTGGACTTTTACTATTCAATTAATATTACCCAGTCTGCGGATCTTTCGCAACCTTGCCATCTTTCGATTCCTGACATCATCTTCTCTAGTTCTATCGGTCTCCCTCGCTTGCCGGGTTTGGTCGATCTTCGTCGATTCGCCAGGTTCCCTGGTCGAGGTAGAGGACCAGGACCGCCAGGTCCGCCGGGGTGATGCCGCCGACCCGGCCCGCCTGGCCGAGGCTTGCAGGCCGGACGCGCGACAATTTCTCGCGCGCCTCAGCCCGGAGCTGCGGGATCGCCGCGTAATCGAACGTCGCCGGGATCGGCCGACCTTCCATCCGCCGGAAGCGCTCCACCTCGTCGGCCTGCCGCTGGATGTAGCCGGCGTACTTCGCCTCCAGGACGACCTGCTCGACGACATCCGGCCGGTTCGCGAACTCGGCCACGGCCGGGGTCATCGCGGCGATCTCGTCCCAGGTCGTCTCCGTCCGCCGCAGCCAGTCCGCCAGGCTCTTGCCCTGGTGGCGCGTCCGGTCGAGGTAGCCCTCCAGGGCCGCGATGGCCGCCTGCTTGGCTTCGAGCCGCCGCCACGCGAAGTCATCGACGAGGCCGACGCGCCGGCCGAGCGGCGACAGCCGGCGGTCGGCGTTGTCGTGCCGCAGCAGCAGGCGGTACTCCGCCCGGCTGGTGAACATGCGGTACGGCTCATCGACGCCGCGCGTCACCAGGTCGTCGATCAGCACGCCGAGGTACGCCTGGCTCCGGTCGAGGACGAACGCCGGCTCGCCCTTGATCTTGAGAGCCGCGTTCACCCCGGCGACGAGGCCCTGGGCGGCGGCCTCCTCGTAGCCGGTCGTGCCGTTGATCTGCCCGGCGAAGTACAGCCCGGCGACGCGCTTCGTCTCCAGGGTCGCGTGGCACTGCGTCGGCGGGGCGTAGTCGTACTCGACGGCGTAGCCCCAGCGGAGCACCTCGGCGTCCTCCAGGCCGGGGATCGCCTTGAGCAGGTGGTACTGCACGTCCTTGGGCAGGCTCGTGCTGATGCCGTTGCAGTAGTATTCCCGCGTCGTCCGCCCTTCCGGTTCGAGGAAGATCTGGTGCCGGTCCTTGTCGGCGAACCGGACGACCTTGTCCTCGATCGACGGGCAGTAGCGCGGCCCGCGGCTGTCGATCTGGCCGGAGTACATCGGGGCGCGGTGCAGGTTGGCGCGGATCAGGTCGTGGACGGCCTCGTTCGTGTACGTCACGTGGCAGTCGAGCTGCGGCTGGTCGATGCGGTCGGTGCCGAAGCTGAACGGCCGGGGGTCGTCGTCGCCGGGCTGGGCCTCGCACTTGCTGAAGTCGATCGTCCGGCCGTTGAGGCGGCAGGGGGTGCCGGTCTTGAACCGGGCCAGCTCGAAACCGACCGCGGCGAGGCTATCGCTGAGCGCCTCGGACGAGCCGTCGCCGGCCCGGCCGCCGCGCGCCTTCGCCTCGCCGGTGTGCATGACCGCCTTGAGGAACGTCCCGGTCGTCAGCACGACGGCCGCGGCGCGGTAGTCGGTGTCGCCAGCCGCGCGGACGCCGCGGACGCGCCAGCCGTCGGCGGTCTTTTCGAGCAGGAGCCCCTCGGCCATCTCCTGGCGGAGGGTCAGGTTCGGCGTCTCCTCGACGACGCGCTTCATGTACTGTTGGTAGAGCTTCTTGTCGGCCTGGGCGCGCGGCGAGTGCATCGCCGGGCCCTTGGTGCGGTTCAGGAGCCGGAACTGCAGGCCGGTCGCGTCGATCGCCCGGCCCATCTCGCCGCCGAGGGCGTCGATCTCGCGCACGATCTGTCCCTTGGCGACGCCGCCGATGGCGGGGTTGCAGGACATCTGTGCGACGGCGTCGGCGTTCATGGTCAGTAGTACCGTTCGCAGGCCCAGCCGGGCCGCGGCCAGGGCCGCCTCGGTGCCGGCATGTCCGGCACCGACGACGGCCACGTCGTAGACGAAGCTCAGGGTGGACATGGTGAAGATCGGCGGTTGCGGGGTCTCGTCGTCCGGGGGGAATATACCCAGGGAGGGCGGACGGAATAAAGACGGATTGGCGAAAGGGGTGCCCGCCCGGAATTGCTCCGCTTGCCTCCCTTTGTTAGAGTACCAGCCCCGAAGCCGAGACACGAGGGGGAAGAGGGACTCCGCACATGACCGACCACCTCGCGCGAGCCGCGACCGGCTTCCGCACCCTCGCCGGCGACCCGGCCGTCATCGAGCGGGCCCTCGGCTACCTGGAGCAGTGGCTCACCGCCCCGGCGTTCGCCGCGTATCGGCCCCAGCTCCACTGGCTCATCGATCAGGGGAAGTGGAGCGGCCTGCTGGACCGCTTCGCAGAGATACTGCCCTTCGGCACCGGCGGCCGGCGCGGCCCGGTCGGCGTCGGCCCGAACCGCATGAACCCGTGGACGCTGACCGCCTCGGTCCAGGGTCACTGCGAGTACCTGAAGGAGTCGTTCCCCGACGTTCGTGAATTGAAGGTCGTCCTCGCCTACGACGTGCGGCGGTTCGAGGACGTCCGCAAGCAGTACAACCCGGACCTGCCGAACCCGGTTCTGCACCTGTCGTCGCGCGACCTGGCCCAGCTCGCGGCGTGCGTCTACGTCGCCAACGGCGTCCACGCCTGGATCCTGCCCGCCGACAGCAAGCTCTACCTGTCCACGCCGGAGCTGTCGTTCGCGATCCGGTCCCTGCAGGCGCACGGAGGCCTGAACGTCTCCGCGTCGCACAACCCGCCCGACGACAACGGCGGCAAGTTCTACGACGACCGGGGCGCCCAGCCGGTTCCGCCCGAGGACCAGATGATGGCCGACCTCGTCGACGAGGTGACCACCATCCGCCAGATGACTTTGCACGAAGCCCAGGCGACCGGCCGGCTCCGCTTCCTCGACGAGACGCCGCACCGGGCGTACATCGACCTGTGCCGCAAGCAGAGCCTCGTCCCGCCGCCGCGCGGCGACGAGGTCAAGGTCGTCTTCACTCCGCTGCACGGCGTCGGTGGCTTCACCGCCGGCGAGATCCTCGCCGCCCAGGGCTTCCGCGTCATCCCTGTCCCGTCGCAGGCGACGCCGGACGGCGGCTTCCCGAACGTGACGAAGTCGCCGAACCCGGAGGTGCCGGCCTGCTTCGACCGGGCGATTGCCGTCGCCGAGGAACACCGGGCGGACCTCATACTTGCGACCGACCCCGACGCGGATCGCATCGGCTGCATGGCCCGCAACGGCGACGCGGCCTACCGCTACGTCACCGGCAACCAAATCGCCGCCCTGCTGACGCACTTCAAGCTGGAGAAGCTGAGCCAGCAGGGCCGGCTGCCGGCGTCGCCGATCGTCGTAACGACCGCGGTGACGACGGGGCAGATCACGCGCATCGCCCGGCGCTTCAACGCCCAGGTGGTCGACAACCTCCTCGTCGGCTTCAAGTACATGGCCGAGGTCCTGCGGCAGCTGGAGACGGCCGGCCGGTACGAGGACGTGACCGGCACGCCGGCCGACTTCGTCCTGGCGACGGAGGAGAGCCACGGGGCGATGCTCATGCCGCAGCTCCGCGACAAGGACGCCGGGGCGGCGGCCCTCCTCCTGGCCGAGATGGCCCTCGACCAGAAGCGCCAGGGCCGGACCCTGACCGACTACCTCGACCGGGTCAACCGCGAGTTCGGCTACTTCCGCAACGAGCTGCGCCAGGTCGTCCTGCCGGGCCTGGAAGGGAAGGCGCTCATGGCGCGGATGCTCGACGCGCTGCGGGCGGCCCCGTTCGCGGAGGTGGCCGGCCTGGCGGTGACGGCCTTCGAGGATCTCCGCGATGAGGACGGCCGGATGGGGCCGCTCAAGGGCCGGACCGACGCCGCGTCGCGGAACGTGCTGCTGTTCACCCTCGGCGAGTCGGCCCGGGTCGCCCTGCGGCCGAGCGGCACCGAGCCGAAGGCGAAGATGTACCTGGAGACGCGCACCCCGCCCTGCCCCGCCGGCACGTCGGCCGAAGCGTGGCGCGCGCGGTGTGCCGAGGCGGACGCCCTGCTCGAGCGGGTGACGGCGGACTTCGTCGGCCGGGCGCTGGCGCTTGTCGGCCTCGACGCGAAGGCGGTCGGCTGACTTCATATAGCCCCCGGCTTGCCGGGCGTCTTCGCAGCGAACAGAACCCCCGGCAAGCCGGGGGCTCTGTGAAGACCGCGCGGATGCCCGACCGCCATTGACCGGCTCGCACGGGCCTTCTATCATCACAAAATCCGAACGCGACGACCCGAGCAGGGAGAGTTCCGCATGAAGGCGGAAGAACAGAAGACGCTCGACCACCCGCCGGCCCACGAGCACAAGCCCCCGCACAAGGGGGACAGCCAGGGACCGTCGCGCGGCCTGGTCATCTTCCTCGTCGTCGTCGTCCTCGCCGTGGCGCTGTTCTGGGTCTGGCGCTGGCTGTCCACCCGCGCGGCGGAGTACACCGCCAACCAGATGGTCGCCCTTGCCCAGATGACCGACGGCAGCGACATCCGCGCCCTGGCCGCCCTCGCCCCAGACGAGGTGAAGATGGGGTCGGACATCCTGACGGATAACCTCCGCCGCCAGCGCGTCATGGTCAAGCAGCTGGAGGAGTTCGTCCGCGCGAACCCGCGCAGCTACGAGGGCCGGGCCGCCCGGCTCCGGCTCGCCCGCATGGCCCTCTACCTCGGCGAACGCGAGGCCGCCAGCCAGTTCCCCAGCCATCGCGAAGCGGCGAAGGAACTGCTCGAACTGGCTCGCGAGCAGTACAAGGCCCTGGAGGGCGAGTTCGCCGGCACGCCGCTGCTGGCCCAGGAGGCGAAGCTCAACCAGGCCCGCGCCTTGGAGACGCTCGGCCAGTTCGACGACGCGCAAACCCTCTACGCCGCCCTCGCCGCCAGCCCGGACAAGGAGAGCCCCCCGGTCGTCGCCGCCGCCAAGCAGGCCGAGCGCCTCAAGGCCAAACTCGACACGGCCAAGGATCTCTACGACCGCACCCTCGGAGCCAAGAAGAACCCCTGACGCCATGCGCGAGCCGCTCCTCCTCGACGTCCGTCTCAAAGTGGACGGGATGCGGCTCGACGTGTTCCTGCACGCCCACCTCGGCGAGGTGAGCCGGTCGCTGGTCCAGCGGCTGATCGAGGCCGGCGGCGTCACCGTCAACGGCAAGCCGGCCAAGGCGAGCTACAAGGTTCGCAACGGCGACAAGCTCGTCGTCCAGCTCCCCGAGCCGACCCACCCCGAGCCGGTCGCGGAAGACATCCCGATCGAGATCCTCTACCAGGACGAATGGCTCGCCCTGGTCAACAAGCCGCCGGACATGGTCGTCCACCCTGCGAAGGGCCACTGGTCCGGCACGCTCGTCAACGCCCTGCGGCACCACTTCCCGCAGCTGTCCGGCCTCAACGGCGACTACCGGGCCGGCATCGTCCACCGCCTCGACCGCGACACGAGCGGCGTCATCCTCATCGCGAAGGAGGAGCGGACGCACCGCGACCTGTCGCTCATCTTCGAGAACCGGAAGATCTTCAAGGAGTACGCCGCCATTACGCAGGGCGTCCTCGACCGGGACAGCGACTACATCGAGGCAAAGATCGGCCACCACCCGCACGACCGGGTCAAGATGGCCGTCGGCGACGACGACGACGAGGACGCCAAGGACGCCTGCACGTACTACGAGGTGGCGGAGCGCTTCCGCGGCTTCACGTTCGTGCGCTGCCAGCCGCGTACCGGCCGGACGCACCAGATCCGGGTCCACCTGGCGAGCGTCGGCTGCCCGGTCCTGGCGGACAAGGTCTACTCCGGGCGGGACTCGCTGCGCCTGGCCGAGCTGGTGCCGGGCCTGCCGGCCGAGGCGGACGAGGTGCTCCTGTCGCGGCAGGCGCTGCACGCCCATCGGCTGCGCTTCCGCCACCCGCGCACGAACGAGATCCTCGACACGACCGCGCCGCTGCCGGCGGAATTCGAGCGGACGCTCGCGGCGCTGCGGCGGTATCGGGTTCCGTCGTAGGACGACCCTCCAGGGTCGTCCAGCGCAAGCCGGACGATCCTGGAGGGTCGTCCTACGGGGTCGCCTTCGCCGGCACCTCGCGTAGCGTCACCGGCGGCATCGTCGTCGGCATGTTTAGGAACGGGTTCTGTTTCCCGTTGCTCGCCTGGCGCACCTCGGCGTAGACGACCGAATAGACGTGATGGACGTAGACGCCCCGGTCGTACGGATCGAACGGCACCCCCTCGCCGCCGCGCAGCGCCTTGAGCAGGCCGGCGGTGAAATAGCCGTTCTCGCGGTCGGCGTCGGCCACCTCGTGAGCCATCGCCGCGGCGAGGACCGTCACGCCGATGGCGTCGCTGGTCAGGTCGCGCGTCGCGGCCTCCGTCGCCGGCTTGAAGGCCTTCACCGCCCGGGCCGAGTGGCACGCGTCGAGCAGGAGCAGGACCGGGCACTCGACGTCGGCCAGGGCCTGGCGCAGGTCTTCGCCGGACAGGGACTTCTCCTTCAGGGAGGCCGTCGTGTCCGCCTCGCGCGTGAGCAGGTAGTACTCCTCGCCGTGCCGGACCCCGTGCCCGGCGAAGAAGATCAGGAGCAGGTCGCCCGGCTTCGACTTCTTTCGCGCCTCGGCCAGGGCCGCCAGGGCCGCCGCGCGCGTCGCGTCCTTGTTCAGCAGCAGCGTCCCCGCGGCCGCGCCGAAGCGGTTCTCCGGCCCGACGCAATTCTGCTCCATGGCGGCGAATACGTCCTTCGCGTCCTTCGCCGCCGAGGTGAGTTTCAGGGCGGCCTGGTCGTAGTCATCGACGCCGATGCAGACGCGGTGCAGGGTCGGCTGCGACGCCGGGTCTTTCGGGCCGCGGACCTTGACCGGGTCGGAGACGGCCAGGCCGTCGGCGCTGCGGGCGAGCAGACGCAACTCGTGGCCGCCGCCGGGGACATCGACGTCCCACTCCGCCACGGCCGGCTTGCCCGGGGCGACCTCCAGCACGCCGCGGCCGCTGCCCAGCGGCCGGCCGTCGAGCATGAGGCGCAGGGCGACGACCGGCTTGCCCTTCGGCGCGGCGACGGCCGCCGCCTTGACGCGGACCTTGCCGCCCTGCTGATCGAGCACCTGGAGCGTCGCCGTCGGCGGCAGCACCTCCTCCGGGTCGGCCGGCCGGGTGTTGAGGTCCTTGAGGGCCAGCTCGACCGAGCCGAGTTCGACGGCCCGCTTGAGGACGTCCGGCCGGCGGAACGTCTTCGCGAACGCGGCGGCCGGGTGGAACGTCGCCAGCTTCGTCGGCCCGTCGTTGACCGCCCAGCCGAAGAGGCGCTCGCCGCCGGGGCTGGCGGCGTAGTAGCCCTCAGGCGTCCAGGCGACCCATTCGCCCTTTACCGCCGCGAAGTAGAGCAGCGGCGTGCGCGGCCCGTCCGTGGCGAAGACGGCCAGGGCCGGCCCGCCGGTCGCGACGACGACGAACCGTCCGTCCGGTGACGGGGCCAGGTCGCGGATGTAGGGGAAGTTCGGCCGGCACGGCTCCCTCTCCTTGCCGTCGACGACGCTGACGCGCAGGACGCCGCCGTGCGGGAACACGTGGCCGGCATGGACGAGTAGCGGCGAGCCTTCGGCCCGCGGCACGAACGTCGCCGCCGTGAACCGCTCCACCGCGCCGCGCGTGTGGTTCGTCTTGTTGTTCTGGAGGATGCGCAGCGCCTTCCAGGCGTTGCCGTCCCGCTGGCCGAACTCCCACGACCACCCGCCCTGGCGCTGGCGGAGCAGGCCGTAGGCGTCGCCCTTGTGGACGGCGACCGGCTCGACCCGGGCCAGGTCGAAGCCGAAGCGCAGGTCGTCCGGCGTCGTGTCGGACCGGCCGGCGCGCGGCGACTCGCCCCAGGCGAAGCCGGGGGCCTTCGGGTCGTTCGACCAGCCGACGTGCGTCGGCACCGGCGTCCGCGGCCCGCACCGCGCGACGACGGAGCCGTCCTTGACCCGGCCGATGACGACCTCCGCCCCGAGGGCGACCGTCACGGCGAACAGCTGACCGTCGGCCGACACCGCCCCGAGCGGGAAGCCGCGCCCGAACGACTCCTCGCCGAAGAGGCGGTCGCACTTGCCGGTGGCGAGGTCGAGGACGGCGGCGACCGCTCCGAAGCCGGTCTTCAGGTCCCCGAAGCCGACCGCCGGGCCGAAGCCGACCGTCTCGCCGGTCAGCAGGACGCGGTCCTTCGTGAGGTAGCGGATCGAGAAGACGCTCGAATACTCCGGGGCGGCGAACGCCGGGGCGAGGTCCTTGAAGGTCCACTTCTTGGCGACGGTGCCGTCGGCGTTCCAGAGTTCGAGGCCGTGCTCGGTGCCGCGGCGCTCGCGGAAGGCGCGGAGGAACTGCGTCCCGTCCGGCGACCACGCCAGGGTGCTCGTCTCGGCGTCGCTCTTGAACGTCGCGCCGAGGTTGAGCTTGTTCTTGCCGCCGGTGTCGTCGAACCGGGCGAGGTCGCCGTCGAGGTCGCCGGAAATCAGGCGCTTGCCGTCGGGGCTGAACGCCAGGGCGGTCGTCTTGCGGCGGCCGTCGCCGCCGAGCTGGGCCGGCAAGACGTCGCGCGGCCGCTCCGGGGCGTTCACGTCCTTGAGGAGCCGCCCGAGGTTGTTGACGAAGAAGTGGAGCGCCTTCGCCCCGGCCGGGGCGACGAGCCGGTCGCCGTCCGGCGAGAAGGCGACGCCGTGCATCGCGAACCCGGCGACGACGTCGAGCTTGACCGGACGGACGGCCCGCGTCGGCAGGTCGATGACGACTAGCTGGACGCGGTCCGGCTTGCCCGGCGTCAGGGCGCGGCCCTCGCCGCCGAGGGCGACCCGGGTGCCGTCCGGCGAGACGGCGGCGTGGTGCCAGCGCAGCCCGGACGTGCCGTAGCCGGGGACGCGGAGGATGTCGAGCCGCTCGCCGCTGGCGGCGTCCCAGACCTGGACCGTGTCGTCCTGGCCGACGGTGACGAGGCGCTTCCCGTCGGCGCTGAACCCGAGCGCGGCGATCGGCTGCGTGTGCGCCCCGGGGTCGAACACCGGGATGACGCGCGCCTCGGCGGCGGGCGGCGGGTCGGCCGGCTCCTGAGCCAGGGCCGGGAGCGCGAGCAGCAGGACCGCGATCAGCAAGCGACGCGACATGGCGGGCACTCCACATAGCCGCCGGCTTGCCGGCGGGGTTTCGGTTTTCGGAGGGTGGGCGCAGTCTTCGAGGCCCACCATTACCCCGATGAGGCGGTCCGGGTAGGGTGGGCTCTCGCCTGGCGGCTCGGCCTACCCTACCCGGACCGCTCACCCGCCCGGTGACGGCACCTCGCGCAGCGTGACCGGCGCGTCGGTCGTCGGCATCGTCAACACCGGGTTCTGCTTGCCGTTGCTCGCCCGGCGCACCTCGGAGTAGACCACCGCGTAGACGTGGTGGATGTAGACGCCCCGGTCGTACGGATCGAACGGCACCCCCTCGCCGCCGCGCAGCGCCTTGAGCAGCCCGACGGTGAAGAAGCCGTTCTCGGCGTGGGAGTCGGCCTGTTCGTGGGCCATCGCCGCCGCGAGGACGGTCACCCCACCGACCGGGTCGGCGGTTAGAGCCCGCCGGGCCTCATCGACCGCCGGGTGGAACGTCTTCAGCACCCGGGCCGAGTGGCACGCGTCGAGCAGGAGCAGGACCGGGCACTCGACGTCGGCCAGGGCGGCTTGCAGGTCCGCCCCGGAGAGAGACTTGCCCTTCAGGTCGCCGCTGGTGTTGGCTTCGCGCGTCAGGAGGTAGTAGTCCTCGCCCTGCTTGACGCCGTGCCCGGCGAAGAACAGCGCGACGAGGTCGCCCGGCTTCGCCGCCTTGCGGACCTCGGCCAGAGCAGCGAGGACCGCCTCGCGCGTCGCGTCCTTGTTCAACAGCAGCGTCCCTTTCGCCGTCCCGAAGCGGTTCTCCGGTCCGACGCAGTCGCGCCCGAACGCGGCGAACACGTCCCTGGCGTCCTTCGCCGCCGAGGCGAGCTTCAGGGCGGCCTGGTCGTAGTCGTCGATGCCGATGCAGACGCGGTGGAGCGTCGGCTGCGAGGCGGGGTCTTTCGGGCCGCGCACCTTGACCGGGTCGGAGACGACCAGGCCGTCGGCGCTGCGGGCGAGGAGGCGCAACTCGTGCCCGCCGCCGGGGACGTCGACCTCCCACTCCGCCTCGGCCGGCTTGCCCGGCCCGACCTCCAGCACGCCGCGCCCGCCGCCGAGCGGCCGGCCGTCGAGCATGAGCCGCATCGCGGCGACCGGCTTCCCCTTCGGCGCGGCGACCGCCTGAGCCCGGACGCGCACCTTCGCCCCCTGTTGCTCGATCAGCTGGAGTGTCGCCGTCGGTGGGAGGACCTCCTCGACATCGGTCGGACGGGTCCGGAGTTCCTTGAGCGCCGCCTCGACCGAGCCGAGCTCGAGCGCCAGCTGGATGACGTCCGGCCGCCGGAACGTCTTCGCGAACGCGCCCGCCGGGTGGAAATCGACGAGCTTGTTCGGCCCGTTCTGGACGGCCCAGCCGAAGAAGCGCTCGCCGCCGGGGCTCGCCATGTAGTAGCCCTCCGGCGTCCACAGAGCCCACTCCCCCTTGACCGCCGCGAAGTACAGCAGCGGTTCGGTCCGGCCGCGCGTGTCGAAGACGGCGAGTCGATGCGCCCCTGTCGCAACCAGGACGTACCGGCCATCGGGCGACGGGGCCAGGTCGCGGACGTACGGGAAGTTCGGCCTCCAGTGGGTCGGCTCGCCACCGCCGACCGCGGCAATGATGTGGGCACCGGTCAGCAAGGTGAGCCCCGCACGCACCACGAGCGGCGTCTTGTCGCCCTGTGGCACGAGCGTCGCCGCGGTGAATCGCTCGCTGGCCCCCCAGTTTTTGACCTGCTTCTCGTTGCGCAGCAGGCGCAGGTTGAGCAGGATCCCCTCCTCGACCCGGCCGAAGTCGATCGACAGGTCGCCCAGTTTCTGTTTGCTCACGCCGTAGTCGGTTGCCTTCTCGACCCGGACCGGCTCCAGGCGCGTCAGGTCGAAGCCGAACCGCAGGTCGTCCGGCGTCGTGTCGTTGATGCCGCAGCGCGGCGATTCGCCCCAGGCGAACCCGGGGGCCTTCGCGTCGCCGGACCAGCCGACGTGTGTCGGCACCGGGGTGCGCGGCCCGCACCGGGCGACGACCTTGCCGTCCTTGACCCGGGCGATGACCGCCTCCGACCCGAGCGCAACCGTCGTGGCGACCAGCTGACCATCCGCCGACACCGCGGAAAGAGGGAACGCCTGCCCGAAGGCCCCCTCGCCGAAGAGGCGCTCGCACTTGCCGGTGCCCAGGTCGAGTATCGCAGTGACGGCCCCGAAGCCGGTCTTCAGGTCGCCGAAGCCGGCCGCGTCGCCGAAGCCGACCGTCTCGCCGGTCACCAGGACGCGCTCCTTGCCGAGGAATCGAACCGCGTGGACGGTCGAGTGCGCCGACCCGACGAACGCCGGGGCGAGGTCCTTGAACGCCCACTTGCGGACGACCGTCCCGTCCGCGTTCCAGAGTTCGAGGCCGTTCTCCGGGCCGCGCGCTTCGCGGAACGCCCGCAGGAATTGCTTGCCATCCGGGGACCAGGCGAGGGCGGAGGTCGTCCGCGTCCCCTGGAAGCGGCTCGCGACCTTCGGCACCGCCCCGGCCGCGTCCCACAGGATGAGTTCCTCGCCGCGCAGGCCGGTCAGCAGCCGCTTGCCGTCCGGCGCGAACGCCAGGGCGGTCGGCCGGATCAACGGGGGGCCGTCCCCGGGCGTGAAGGTCCGCACGTCGCCGGGCCGCGCCGGCTCGGCGGGGGCCTTCATCAACCGGGTCAGGTTGCTCACGAGGGCGTGGGTCCGTTTCGCCGTCCCCGCGGCGACGACGAGGCGGTCGCCGTCGGGGGCGAAGGCGAGGGCGAAGACGGGGCCGAACGGGTTCGGCAACGTGATGGGCCGGACGGCCCGGGTCGCCAGATCGACGACGAGGAGGTGGGTCTTCTCCTTGCTGTCGGGCGTCAACAGGCGCGGCGTGCCGCCGAGGGCGACCCGTCCCCCGTCCGGCGAAACGGCGGCCCAGCGGATCGTGGCTCGGGGCGAGCCGTAGCCGGGGATGCGGAGCAGGTCGAGGCGCTCGCCGCTGGCGGCGTCCCAGACCTGGATCGTGTCGTCCTTCCCGACGGTGACGAGGCGTTTCCCGTCGGCGCTGAAGCCGAGCGCGCTGATCGGCTCGGTGTGCGACCCCGGCTCAAAGACCGGCACGACTCGCGTCTCGGCGGCGGGCGGCGGGTCGGCCGGCTCCTGGCCCAGGGCCGGAAGTGCCAGCGGTAGGAGCAGGACGAGCAAGCGACGGGACATGGCGGGCTCCCCATTCACGCGGTCGAGGGCGACCGGCTCCGGTCGCCCTCTCCTGAACGCCATCCTATCAGTTCGTCGTCACCCGGTACGGGGTCGGGTTCCGGCCGAGGTTCGTCACCTTGATCGTGATGTTGCGGGTGACGTTCGCGTTGCCGGACGTCTTCCAGTTGTAGTTCGCCCACCCGCCCTTGCCGTCGAACATCGTATCGCCGTTCGGGGAGAGGATCTCCAGGCGGATCTTCCCCGGGCCGTTGCTGGTCATCGCCACCGCCGCCGGGCAGCCGCCGATGAACGGGACGACGTAGGTGTGCGTCTCGCCGCCGTTGGCGGTGCAGCACAGCGTCCGCGGCCCGCCGCACGCGCCGCGCTTCGTCACCTCCTCGGCCTGCTTGATGAGCCCCTCCAGGGCGGTCGTCTTCGCCTTGTCGCTGGCGACCATCGCCCGGGCGGCGTCGAAGAGGCCCTTCGCCTCGTCGGCGAGCGGGGTGTTCTTGGCGAGTTCGACCTTGAGCGTCTCGCCCTTGTCGTTGGTCGGCTTGGTCGTGATCGCCTTCATCTCGCCGCCGGTGGCGGCGTTGATCCGCAGGAGGATGCCGCCGGCGGCGACGAGGGCCTCGGGCGACTTGGCCGCCTTCAGGCCGGTCTCGTCGCCGAGTTCGCCCCGGCCGAACGCGGCCAGGTTCGCCGCCGTCGCCAGCTGGGCGACGACGTCGGCCCGGTCGGCGGCCTGGGCCAGTTCTTCCTTGGTCGGCTCCTTCGTCCCCTGGGCGGCGACAGGCGACCAGGCCCCGGTCAGGGCGACGGCCAGTGCGAGCGAACCGACCAGGACACGCAACTTCAACATGGGTAAACCTCGGGTTAAGACTCACGGACGGAACGGTAACTGCCAGAGGCGGACCACGCGGTCGGCCCCGCCTGTCGCCAGCCGCCGGCCGTCCGGGGTGAACCCCACCCCGTGGACGGCCCCGGCGTGGCCGGCCGGTTTGTAAACCACCTTCGCGTCGGCGACGGACCAGACGACGACGCCGCCATCGATGCCGCCGGACGCGGCCCATTGACCGTCGGTCGTCACCGCCAGGCACAGGGCGGCCTTCTCGTGCCGGCCGACCTCGCGGACGGCCCCGGTCGCCAGTTCCCAGGCCCGCACCCGGCCGTCGTCGCCGGCGGTCAGGAAGCCGCCCGCGACGCAGCGCACCGCGCGGACGGTGCCCTTGTGGGCGTCGAACGACCGGACCGGCTTGCCAGTCGCCGCGTCCCAGACGGCCGCCTGGCCGGCGTCGTCGCCGGTGACGACGTTCGCCCCGTCGGCGGTGAAGTCCGCCGCGAAGACGCCGGCCTCGGTGCCGAGCGGCGTCCGGTCGCCCGTCGCCAGGTCCCACAGCCACGCCTCGCCCCGGGCGGCCGACAGCAGCCGCTTGCCGTCCGGCGCGAACGCCACGGCGTTGACGATCCGCGTGTGGCCGGCCAGCGGCTCGCCCTTCGGCGCGAGGGTCTTCGCGTCGAACAGGGCCGGCATCAGCTCGGTCGGCGGCTGGCGGTTGCCGCCCGCGACGACGACGGCCGCGCCGCCCTTCGTCAGGGCGAGGCAGCGGGCCTGCGCCTTCAGCCGGGCGGTCCGCGTCGCCGGCTCGCCGCCCGGCCGCCAGGCGACCACGGTCCGGTCGATCCCGGTCGTAAACACCTCCGGCCCGGGGCCGACCGCCAGGGCGAACACCGCGTCGCCGTGTTCGGCGTGGCGGGCGACCTCACCGACAACGGCGAGCCTCACCTCCAGCCGGCCGGCCTCCGGCACGACGAACCGGTCCGGCATCGGCGACCGGCCGGGGATCGGCTCGGCCAGGCGGACCGCCACGTCGCCGGGCAGCAGGTCGTGCGTCGCCTCGGCGGCCAGGTCGGCGACGACCTCACGGCCGTCCTGGCTCAGGATCACCTTCGGGGCCGGCGCGTCGCAGACGAACGTCACCGGGACCGGCTTCGGGCCGTCGCCGCCTAGCCAGCGGGCGACCAGCCACGCCCCGCCGACCGCCGCCGCCCCGAGCAGGCCGGCCGCGACGAGGACACGCCGCCGGCTCAGCCGTGTCCGGGCCGCCTCGAGTTCGGCTAGGGATCGGGCCACCTCCTCGGCCGAAGCCGGCCGGGCGGTCGGGGCGCGGTCCAGCAGGCGGTCGATCAGCCGGGCGAGGGCCGGCGGCACGTCGCGGCGGACGCTCGCCACCGGCGGGGCCGGCTCCAGGGCGGCCATCACCAGGGCGGTGAACGCCCCGACGTTGCTTACCAGAGGCGTGCCGACCGCCATCCGCCACAGGACGCAGCCGAGGCTGTACAGGTCGGCCGCGGGGCCGACCGCCTCGCCGCGCGCCTGCTCCGGGGCCATGTAGCCCGGCGTGCCGGCGATCGGCAGCGCCCTGTCGGCCAGCGTCGCCGCCAGGCCGAAGTCGAGGACCTTCACCCGCCCGGCTGGGGCCTCCAGCCAGAGGTTCGCCGGCTTGATGTCCCGGTGGACCAGGCCGGCCGCGTGAGCCGCCGCCAGGCCGGTCGCCACCTCGCGGCCGATCCGCAGCACGTCGGCCAGCGGCAGCGGGCCGCGCGCCGCTTGCAGGCGCGACTCCAGCGTCTCGCCGCGCAGGAGCGGCATCGTCAGGAACGGGACGCCGCCCTCCGCCTCGACCGAGAAGACGCCGACGAGGTGGTCGTGCTCGACCGCCGCCGCCGCCCGGGCCTCCTGGACGAAGCGATCCAGCATCCCCGGCCGGGCGACGAGGGCCGGGTGGATCACCTTCAACGCGACGGTGCGTTGCAGCGTCGGGTCGAACGCCCGGAAGACCATACCCATCCCGCCCGCGCCGAGCACCTCGCGGACCGAGTACCGGCCGAGCCGACCCAACTCGCCCGGTTCGACCGCCGGGGCGAGGAAGGCGAGGTCGCCCACTTTTGCCGGGGCGGCGTCGCCGGTCGGCGCGTCGGACCACGGCACCGTCTGCGGCGTGTCGGTCCCCATCCGCTTCAGGAGCGGGACGAGCAGATCGACCAGCTCCTCGGTCGGGTCGGCCCGCCGGCCGGCGGCGCGAACGGCGATGACGAGGTCGTCCTCGGCCGGGGTCGCATCGATCGCGGCGAGGCAGCGCGGACAGCCGGCCAGGTGGGCCTCGGCGTCGGGAACCGACGTCGGATCGCCCTGGCCCAGGAGCAGCTGGGACAGCTCCGCCGGCGTCGGACACGGGATGTCGCGCGGCACGGCTCGGGCCTCCGGGGTCGTTCCGCCGCGGTCGTCCGACCGCCCTCGTGCCCAGGAGTATCCGGCCGGCGGCGGAACCTGTCAGGGAAACGGAAAGAAAGTCGGCGGCGTTGTAGGTCAGGCTTTCCAGCCTGACTCTTCGTCGCCAAGAAGTCAGGCTGGAAAGCCTGACCAACGACAGAACGGGCGGCGGTCAGTCGAGCAGGCCGGCGAGTTCCGTCCGCAGGTGGCGCAGGACGCGCGACTTGGCCAGGTAGACGGCGTTGACGCTGATCCCCAGCGCGGTGGCGACCTCGGTGGCCGGGCGGTCCTCGACGACGAACTGCCAGCACGCCTGCCACGTCGCCGGCTCGAAGTCGGTCTGCATCAGGGCGAGCGCCCGACGGACGAGCGCCTCGCGGTGCTCCGCCTCGGCGAGCAGGTCGCCCGGGTCGGTCTGCGGCACCGCGTCGGCGTCGAGGAGGTGGCCGCCCTCGCGCGCCCCCTTGCGGGCGCGCTTCCGCCAGGCGTTCAACAGGACGGTCTTCAGCCAGGCGCGGAAGCTGCCGTTCGGGTCGTAGCGGAAGCGCGGCAGTTGCTCGACCAGGACGACGAACACGTCCTGGGTGTAGTCGGCGACGTCGGCGTCGCACAGGCCGAGCCGGCGACACCACGCCACCAGCAGCGGCGTGTACAACTCGACGAAGCGGTCCCAGGCCGCCCGGTCGGGCGAATGGACGAGGCGGTCGATCAGGCTGACCGGAGTCGGTTCCATGCCGAGAGGCTCACTCCGGGATGTTGTCCTTCTTCAGGACGAACTGCGGCGGCGTCATGCGGGTTGGCCGGGGGAAGTCACGGACGCCGCGCCATACCTTGAGCCGGTCGCCCTCGATCGTGTAGACGATGCGCTGCACGTCGCCGGGGCGCGGGTTGACCGTCGGCGTCAGCGTCATCCGCTTCGGCCGGGCGATCGGGTCGAGCGCCACGTCGAAGTCGGCGTTATCGACCTTGAGGATGACGCCGCCCGCGGTGAGAAACGTCGTCCAGGTCATCTTGTCTCCGGTGAAGACGAACGCCGAGAACGTCGTCAGCTGCGGCGTCTCCGGCGGGTCGGCGGCCCAGAGGCCCTGCAGCGCGGCGCTGGCACCGGCGGTGTCCTGGGTCGGGCCCCAGTCGTGCAGGGGGATGTCGTCGCCGCCGAGCCAGCCGTTGCCGGACGCGACGAGGACCGCCCCGACGCAGAGGGAGACCGCCGTCGCGACGCAACTTCGCCAGACCATGCCCGCCCCTCGGAGGTGTGCCCCGGTGTCGTGGATATGGTATCAACTCCGCCCGGGACGGCAGGGCTCGGCGGCCTGTATACTGGGAGGGGATTGGAGGGACGTCTCATGCCGCTTCGCGACCATTTTCGCCCGCCGCTCGACGAACGTCGGCCGTGGCGGTCCTTCCACGCGACGTGGTGCTCCGCCCTGGCGGACCTCCTGAACAACGAGCTGCTCCCGCCAGGGTACCTCGCCCTGGAGTACGTCAGCCCGGGGCCGGCCATCGAGATCGACGTCGCCTCGTTCGCCGAGGAGCGGCCGACTCCGGTCACGAACGGGCAGGTCGCGACCCTGCAGCGGACCGTCTGGGTGCCGGCGGCCGCCCCGGTCGTGGTGCCGTTCGAGTTCGCGGAGGGGGCGACCGTCGCCATCCACGAGGCCGGCGGCGGCCGGACGCTTGTGGCGGCGATCGAACTGGTGAGCCCGGGGAACAAGGACCGCGAGCTGAAGCGGAGACAGTTCGTCGCGAAGTGCGTCACGCACCTTTCCAACGGCGTCGGCGTCGCCGTGGTGGACGTGGTGACGACGCGGACGGCGAACTTCCACGGCGAGGTGCTGACGGCTCTGGGGCAGCCGGTGCCGGCGGACCTGCCGGCCCTGTACGCGGTCGGCTACCGGCCGCTCACGCAGGACGGCGTCGGCCGGGTCGAGTGCTGGCCGACGGCGTTGGCCGTCGGCGAGACGCTGCCAACCGTGCCGCTCTCGCTGGCGGCCGACTGCTGCATCGGCGTCGATCTGGAGGCGGCGTACCAGGAGGCAAGCCGCCGTCGCCGCCTCGACGAGGTGTGAGTTACCGATACCCGCCGGCGATGTAGAGCGTCTCGCCGGTGACCCACTTCGCGTCGTCCGAGGCGAAGTAGACCACCGCCGGGGCGATGTCATCGACCTGGCCGATCCGGCCGAGCGGCGTCTGGGCTTCGGTCATCCGGCGGAAGTCGCTCTCGTTGATGCCGGCCGCGTGGAAGCCCTCCGTCTCGACCATGCCCGGGTTGACGGCGTTGACGCGGATCTTGCGCGGCCCCAGCTCGACGCTCAGGCTGCGGGTGATCGAATCGACCGCCGCCTTCGTCGCCGAGTAGACCGCTGCGGCCGGCAGGCCGAGCTTGCTGACGATCGAGCTGATGTTGATGACGCTACCGCCGCCGTCGCCGAAGTACTTCGCCGCCTCCTGCGTGGCGAGGAGCAGGCCGAGGACGTTGAGGTTGAACTGCTTGTGGTAGTGCTCCGGCGTGACGGCGTCGAGCGGGGCGAACTCGTAGATGCCGGCGTTGTTGACGAGGATGTCGAGCCGGCCGAACGCCTTCTTCGCCTCGGCGAAGAGGCGCTTGACGTCCTCCGGCTTTGCCAGGTCGGCCTGGACGGCGACGGCCTTGCCGCCGCTGGCGGCGATGTCGGCGACAACCTTGTCGGCCCCGGTCTTGCTGGAGGCGTAGTTGACGACGACGGCCGCCCCCTCCGCGGCGAGGTGCTTCGCGATCGCCGCCCCGATGCCCTTTGACGCCCCGGTCACGACCGCCACCTTGCCCGCGAGCTTGTTCGCCATGATCGCCTCGGATGTGAGGTTGTGTCTCGTTCAGTACACCAACGAGTACACGCGATCGGCGGCGGTCTTTCAGCGGGGGTATGAGAATTCCCCCCAAGCCCGGGCGTGGCCACGCCCGGGGTGAGACTTACCCCGGGCGTGGCCACGCCCGGGCTTGCACGTCTCCGATCCGGGGTCACACCTCCGGCAGCTTCCACGGCGCGCGGTACGGCCGGCTGACCATCGCCGCGACCTCGCTGTCGCCGACGACCTCCTCCTTGGCCGGGTCCCAGGTCACCTTCTTGCCCGACCGCACCGCGATGTTACCCAGGTGACACACCGTCGCCGAGCGGTGGCCGATCGCCACGTCGCAGATCGGCAGCTTGCGCGACCGGATGCACTCCAGCCAGTTGCCGTGGTGGCTCCGGCTCACGTACAGCCGGACGGCGTCGCGCGCCTGGAGCGGCTTGAGCAGCTCCGGGTCGCTCGCCTCCAGCTTGCCGCGGTTGACGTAGATCCACTGGCCGTCGTTCCCCTCGAACGTCGCCCCCATCTTCTGGCCCTGGCCGCACGTCACGACGGTGCCGTTGGCGTAGGTGTAGACGATCTCGCACCACTCCGGCACCTCGTACCACTTCTCCTTGTGGAAGCGCGCCTGGCCCTGGATCGTCGCCGGGCCGCTCGCGTCCATGCCGAGGCCCCACTGGGTGATGTCGAGGTGGTGCGCCCCCCAGTTGGTGAGCTGGCCGCCGGAGTAGTCCCAGAAGAAGCGGAAGTTGTAGTGGACGTGCAGCGTGTTGAACGGCTTCTTCGGCGCGGGGCCGAGCCAGGCATCGTAGTCCAGCTCGGCCGGCGGGTCGCCGTCCGGCACGGCCGGGCCCTTGAAGTTCACGCCGGCGATGCCGACCTTGACCGCCTTCACCTTGCCGAGGACGCCGTTGGCGACCAGCTCACACGCCGTGCGGAACTTGTCGTCGCTGCGCTGCTGGCTGCCGCACTGGACGATGCGCTCGTGCTTGCGGGCCGCCTTGACCATCGCCTGGCCCTCGGCGATCGTCAGCGTCATCGGCTTCTCGCAGTAGACGTCCTTGCCGGCCAGGCACGCTTCGATCGCCGGCAGGGCGTGCCAGTGGTCCGGCGTCGCGAGCAGGACGGCGTCGATGTCCTTCGCTTCTAGCAGCTTGCGGTAGTCGGCGTACGCCTCGCACTTACCGTTCGCCTTGACGACGAGGTCCTTCGCCTCGCCGAGGCGCTTGCTATCGACGTCGCAGACGGCGACGACGGAGCCCTTGATGGCGTTGAGGTTCGACTTGCCCTGGCCGCCGCAGCCGATGACGCCGACGCGGATCTTCTCGCTCGGCTGGGCGGTCGCGTTGTAGGCGACGGCGGGGTGGAGGACGACGGCCCCGGCGGCGAGGCAGTCGCGGAGGAAGCGGCGGCGGTCGTAGACGAAACGCGGCGCGGTCATGGGAGGGCCTCTCGGGGGATGACGATGGGGAGAGTATAATCGACCCCGTCGCCCAAGTCCAAAGAAGGAGTCCTCCCATGCGACGCTGGCTGGTCGGGGTTTGCCTCCTCGCGCTGCTCACCGGCAGCGCCCTCGCGTTCGACGTCCTCGGCACGATCAAGAAGGTCGACGCCGAGAAGCGGCTGCTCTTCGTCCACGCCAACGGCCAGGACCGCACCGTCCCGGTGGCGAAGGACGCCAAGATCCTCGGCACCGACGACAAGCCGCTCGCCGACGGCCTCGCGGCGAAGGAGTTGAAGGAAGGGGCCGAGGTGACGCTGACCGTCGAGCCGCTCGACGGCAAGCCGACGATCCAGGCGATCCGCCTGGGCAAGCGGGCCGGCGTCGGAGGCCAACCTGCGGAAGGCAAGGCGTCGGTCGGCCTCAAGCCGCTGACGGAGATGACGGCCGACGACCGCTACAAGGGCGAAGACGGCGGCCTCTACGGCGGCGGCAAGAACACCCCGCCCGAGGCCCATCTTGCCAGTGCCCTCGCCGAGGCGAAAAAGATCCAGCCGCTCGACGCCGAGGGCAAGCCGGCGAAAGACGGCAAGGTCGCCCTCGTCTCGATCAGCATGTCGAACGCGACGCAGGAGTTCGTGGTCTTCAAGCGGATCGCGGACGCGGACACCGACAAGTCACCGCTGCTGACGGTCGTCGATTGCGCCCAGGGCGGCCAGGCGATGGCGGAGTGGGTCGATCCGAAGGGCGGCCCGTGGGCGGAGGCCGACCGCCGCCTCGCCGCGGCGCGGATCGACCCGCGCCAGGTGCAGGTCGCGTGGATCAAGCTCGCGAACAAGGGGCCGTCCGGCGACCTGGCCGAGCACGGCAAGAAGCTTCAGAAGGACACCCTCGCCGTCCTGAAGAACGCGAAGGCGAAGTTCCCGAACCTGCGGATCGCCTACCTGTCGAGCCGGATCTACGGCGGGTGGTCCACCGGTCGGCTCAACCCGGAGCCGTACGCCTACGAGGGGGCGTTCGCCGCCAGATGGCTAATCCAGGACCAGGTTAAGGGCGGCCCGGCCCTTGCCCTCGACGCCGTGCCGCTGCTGTTGTGGGGGCCGTACCTGTGGGCCGACGGCATGACGCCGCGCAAGGCGGACGGCCTCGTCTACGAACGCGCCGACCTGGCCGCCGACGGCGTCCACCCGAGCGACAGCGGCCGGCGCAAGGTCGCCGAGCAGTTGTTGAAGTTCTTCAAGACGGACGCGACCGCGAAGGGGTGGTTCGTGAAGTAGTCACGGCCGGCCGGCGTCCCACACGTCGCGGAGCCGCTTGCCGGTGCGGCGTTCGAGTAGGTCGAGGACGACGCGCTCGGCCGGCCCGGCGGCGAACGGGTCGCGGAGCAGGTCGAGCAACTCGGCGTCCGTCAGCGGCGAATCGGCCGGCCGGAGCGCCTCGGCGACGAGGGCCGCGGCGGCGACGTTCGGCCCGGCGGCGAGCACCCCGGCCCGGGACAGGGCGGCGGCGGTACGGTCGCGAGGCGCTGCGTCAGTCAGCACCAACACCATCTGCTCGGTCGCGACGGCCGCGTCGGCGGGGATCTCGTTACGCAGCGCGGCGAGGGCCAGCCCCCGGAACGCTGCCGCGCGCAGGGCGGCCGCCTCGCCACGCGGCAGGCGGCGCGCCACGGCCGGGACCGCCGCGGTCGCGGCTCGGGCGACCCGCGGCTCGGGCGAGGCGAACAGCCCGGTGAGCGCCTCCGCCGCCGCGCCGGCCGGGGCGACCTCGGCCAGGCGCGCCGCCCCCTCGGCGACGGCCAGGTCGGGTGTCGTACTAAGTCGGTGACATAGGATCGTCAGCGGGACGGCGACGACCGCCTCCCGCCGGTCATCCGGCACGAGTTCGATCACGGCGGCCAGGCCGAGCGACAGGTCGCGGACGACCGGCGGCATGGTCGCCGCCGACAGGGCCGCGGCGAGGACCGGGGCGACCCGCCCGCCGAGCGCCGCCGCCTCCTCGGCCGGCAGCGCCGCCACGATCCGGGCGAAAACCCGGCCGCGCGGCCCGAGGGTGGCGTGTCCGCCGGCGGACGCCTCGATCCCGCGTGTCAGCGCTTCGGCCACCGGCCGCACCCGTGCCGCTGCCACGTCGGCCGGCAGGCGCCCGGCCGCCTCGGTGAGGGCCCGGGCGACCCACACCGCCCCGGCGGAGCCCTGGCCGGAGGTCGCCTCGCCCGCCGCGAGCGCCGCCGCTTTCGCTGGGCTCGCCGCTCCGAGCAGGGCGACGTACCCCTCCCCGGCCGAGGCGAGCTGCTCGGCCGAGTTCGCCATCCGGACCAGCGGCACCACCTTGACCAGCGCCCGATCGACGAGTTCATCGACCCGCCCGGCCGGGAGCCGTCCCGCCCGTCGGACGAACCCGGCCGCTAACTCGGCGACGGCGGCCGACGGGCCGAGGTTCGCCAGGGCGTCGGCGTAGAACGCGGCCGCCGCGTCGTCGGCCAGGCGGTCGGTCAGGACGGTGAGGGCCGGGGCGGTCTCCGTCGTCGGCCGGGTCTGCTCGTTCGCCTGGAGCGGCTTGAGCAAGGCGGCGACCGCCGCTTCGTGGATTGGCCCGGCATCCGCCGCAGACATCCTGTCGAGGAGTCCGGCCAGGGCGAGGGCGACCGCCCGCGAGTCCGGCCGGGCCTTCGCGTCGGCCAGGGCGGCGACGGCCTGGCGGGCCAGGCGGAGGCGGACCGGGCCGGCATCAGCCTCCGGCAGCGAGTCCGCCAGCCGGGCAACCGCCGGGAAGAGCGGCACCTGGACGACCGGTGCGGACGGCCACTCGGCGAGGGCCTTCTCCAGCACTGCGACCGCCTCGGTTGCGAGCTTCTCCCTCTCGGGCCGAGGCAGCCGGGCCGCCGCCCGGCCGACCGCCTCGCCCAGGGCCGCCTGGGCGGCGGTCGGGACGCGCGTCCCCCACGGCAGAAGGTCGGCCAGCCGCCGGCCGGCGACGGCCGGGTCCAGCCGGTCGGCCGCCTCGGCGAGCACGCGCCCGATCGGCTCCGCCGCAGTCGGGTTCCGCTTCGGCAGCGCGTCGGCGAGAAAGGCCCACGCCGTCTCGGCCGGCAGCCAGCCGGCCAGTTCGAGCAACCCGCGGCGGGCCTGGTCCTGCTCTTGCGAGTCGGCCCAGTCGAGGGCGACCAGGACGGCGGCGACCGCGTGCGGGGCGGCCTTCGCCCGCGAGTCGGCGTCGAGCCGGTCGGCGACATCGACCAGGACCCGGAGGAATGCGAGCCGCGGGCGCAGGGGCAGCTCCGGCTTCTTCAGCCGCTCGATCACCAGGGCGGCGGCGATCCGCGGCTCGGACCGGGCGGCCTGGTGACACAGGTGTCGCACCAAGCGTTGCTCGACGTCCGGGGCGAGGGTAAGCCGCACCGCGTCGGCCAGGGCGGCGAAACCGACCTCCGGCGGCAGGCGGTCGGCCGCCTCGGCGAGGGCGGCGAGCGGCGCGCCGCGGACGAGGGCGAGCCGGGTGAGTTCCGCCGCGCGCGGGGCCGGCAGCCGGCCGGCGAGCGGGCCGAGGGCGACCGGGGCGAGGCCGGGCGTCGCCCGGGCCGGCGCGCGCACGGTGCGGTCGAGCGGCTCGACGGCGCGCCCGGCCGCCTCCGGGCCGAAGCCGCCGAGGGCGGCGACGAGGACGGCGACGTCGGCGGGCGGGTCGTCGCCGGCGAGGGCCTCGACTAGGAGCGCCTCGACCACGTCGCGCCGGGCCGGATCGAGGCCGACGACGGCGCGCAGGGCCGGCCCGGCCCGGTTGGCGAGCTGGCGGCGCGTCGTCGGCCGGGCGAGCGCCTCGGTGACGAAGCGCAGCCGGAGGCGCGGCCCAGCGGCGGCCAGCTCGCGGACGGCGTCGACCTCCGGGTCGGCCCAGCGGGCCGGCAGGCCGAACCGGTCGAGCTGGTGGCCGAGCGGCCGGAGCAGGCTGCGGGCCAGGGCCGTCTCCAGGTCGTCGCGGGCCGTCTCGGCCGCCTTCTGGGCCTGGCGCGCGTCGCCGGCGTTGCGGTCGGCCCGGTCGGCCTGGTCCCACGCCCACACCGCCAGGGCGAGGCTCACCGCCGTGCCGAGTAACAGCGTCAGCCCGACGGCTGCCGCCAGGCCGGCGACGACCGGGTTGCGGCGTAGCCACTTGACGCCGCGTTCGAGCCGGCCGACCGGCCGGGCGGCGATCGGCTCGCCGGAGAGGTACCGGCCGAGGTCGTTGGCGAGGGCCTCGGCCGAGGGGTAGCGCTTCGCCGGGTCTTTCTCCAGGCACTTGTGGGCGATCGTCTCCAGGTCGGTCGGCGTGCCCGGGCTGAGCCGCCGCAACGGCACCGGCTCGTCGTGGAGGACTTGCAGCAGCGTCTCCATCGCGGTCGCGGCTCGGAACGGCGGCCGGCCGGCCAGGCACTCGTACAGGATCGCGCCGAGGGCGTAAACGTCGGCGGGTGGGCCGACATCCTTGTCGCCGCGCGCCTGTTCGGGGGCCATGTACGACGGCGTGCCCATGACGCTGCCGGTCCGCGTCGCGCCCGCCTCGTCGAGCTTCTTCGCCAGGCCGAAGTCGGTCAGCTTCGGCTCGCCGTGCTCGGTCAGCAGGACGTTGGCCGGCTTGAGGTCGCGGTGGATCACGCCTGCGGCGTGGGCCGCCTGGACCGCCTCGGCCAACGCCCGCACCCGCGCCGCCGCCTCGCGCGCCGGCAGCGGATGCCTCGCCAGGGCGGCGTCGAGCGAGCCGCCGGGGCAGTACTCCAGGGCGAGGTACGGCCGGCCGTCGTGCTCGCCGACCTCGAACACCTGGACGATGCCCGGATGCTGGAGACGCGCGATCGCCCGCGCCTCGACCAGGAACCGCGCCACCTCGGCGTCGGCGGAGTGGGCCCCGGACAGGATCATCTTCAAGGCGCAGAGCCGGTCGAGCCGGACCTGCCGAGCGCGGTAGACGACGCCCATGCCGCCGCGCCCCAGTTCACCGAGGATCTCGTAGCCGGCCGGGGCGCGCGCGTCGGCGGCCGGTTCGGCTTCGGCACCGATCGTCACGCCGGGGTCGGTCGGGTCGCTCATGCCGCCGAGGATACCACATCCGGCCGGCGGTCGCTATTCATGGAGGGGAGGCCCCGGAGGCGAGACGGATGACCCCCGACGAACGTGCCCTGCGCCGCCGCGTCCGACGCATCGTCGGCCGGTTGGCCGAGTTGTACCCCGACGCGCGCTGCTCGCTCGACTTCGACGGGCCGCTCCAGCTCCTCGTCGCGACGATCCTGGCGGCGCAATGCACCGACGCCCGCGTCAACAAGGTCACGCCGGCCCTGTTCGCCCGCTACCGCACCGCCGCCGACTACGCCGCCGCCGACCCGGCCGAGGTCGAGCGGCTCGTCGTCAAGACCGGCTTCTTTCGCAACAAGGCCCGCAACATTATCGCCTGCTGTCAGGCCATCGTCACCGATCACGGCGGCGAGGTGCCGGCGACGATGGACGAGCTGGTCCGCCTGCCCGGCGTCGGCCGCAAGACGGCGAACGTCGTCCTCGGCGACGCCTTCGCCACGCCGGGCCTGCCGGTCGATACCCACGTCGGCCGGCTGTCGCGGCGCATGGGGCTGACGGTTAATGCCGACCCGGTCAAGGTCGAGGCCGACCTGACGGCGCTCCTGCCGCCGGCGGAGTGGACCGACTTTAGCCACCGCATGATCTACCACGGCCGGCAGGTCTGCCACGCCCGCAAGCCGGCCTGCGCGACCTGCTCGCTGAGCGGCCTGTGCCCGAAGGTCGGCACCGACGCCGGCCCTCCCCTTGCTGCCGCGCCGGAATGAGCCGATAATCCCCACGACGCGATGAACGCCGCACCCGGAGTCCGCATGAGCACCCTCCTCGACCGCTTCTGTCGCTACGTCCGCATCGACACGACCGCGGTCGAGTCTGCCGGCACCTACCCCAGCTCGCCGGGCCAGCTCGTCCTCGGCAAGCTGCTCGTCGAGGAGTTGCGGGCGATGGGCCTGGCCGACGCCGCGCAGGACGAGCACGGCATCGTCATGGCCACCCTGCCGGCGACGGTCAAGTCGCCGGTGCCGACCATCGCCTGGATCGCCCATCTGGACACGTCGCCGGAGACGACCGGCAAGGACGTCAAGCCGCAGGTCCACCGGAACTATGACGGCGGTGACCTCGTCCTGCCCGGCGATCCGACCAAGGTCATCCGGGCGGCCGAGACGCCCGACCTCGTCGCCCTGGCCGGCAAGACGATCATCACGACCGACGGCACGACGCTGCTCGGCGCGGACAACAAGGCCGGCGTCGCCGTCATCATGGAGACGGCCGCGACGCTGCTCGCCCGGCCGGACGTGCCGCACGGGCCGATCCGGATCTGCTTCACCTGCGACGAGGAGATCGGCCACGGCGTCGATCATGTGGATATCAAGAAGCTCGGGGCCGTCGTCGGCTACACGCTCGACGGCGGCGGGTCGGGCGAGATCGACGCCGAGACGTTCTCGGCCGACCTGGCCGTGGTGACGGTCAAGGGCCGGAACATCCACCCGTCGATCGCCAAGGGGCGGATGCTGAACGCGATCCGTCTGGCGGGGCTGTTCCTCGACCGGCTGCCGCGGACGGCCCGGTCGCCGGAGACGACGGAGGACCGGCAAGGGTTCCTCCACCCGTACACGATCCAGGGCGGCGTCGCCGAGGTGACGATCCGCGTCCTGCTGCGCGACTTCGACACGCCGAAGCTCGCCGAGCACGCCGCCGTCCTGAAGGCCGTCGCCGCGACGATCGTGGCCGAGTTCCCCGACGCGGTCATCGACGTGGCGGTGTCGCCACAATACCGCAACATGGCCGACGGCCTGAAGAAGGAGCCGCGCGCGCTCGCGTTCGCCGAGAAGGCGATGCGCCGGGCCGGCCTCGACCCGAGGATCACCATCGTCCGCGGCGGCACGGACGGTTCGCGCCTGACCGAGATCGGCCTGCCGACGCCGAACCTCTCGACGGGGGAGCACAACATCCACTCGCCGCTTGAGTGGACGTGCCTCGAAGAGATGGAGACAGCGGTGCGCGTCCTGGTCGAGTTGGCGCAGGTGTGGGCGGAGGGGTGACGCGCGTCATTTTCGGTCGCGCTTCTCCTCGCAGACTTTGAGGTTGAACTTCAGGTCCGGGTGGTCCGGCAGGTACCTCAGGCCGACCTTGTAGATCCGGATCGCCTCGTCGTACATCTTCGCCTTGTACGGCCCGTCGGCCCAGCGGTCGACGACGACGGCGGCGTTGTTCGTCAGGAGTTTGTGACCCGGGTGCAGCTTGAGCCCTGCGGCGTACTTGTCCAGGGCCGGCTCCCACATCTTCTGGTCGGCGAGCGACCGGCCCCACGCGTCGTAGACCGACGCGGTCGCGTCGGCCTTCTGTTCCGCCTTCGGCAGCAGGGCGGCGTACTGCTCGTTGCGCTTCAGGGCGTCCTCGAACTTGCCCTGCTCGCAAAGGGTGCGCGTGCCGCGCCGCACGAACGCTTCCGCTACCTCGGCCACATTGGCGACGTCGGGGAACGCCTTGGCGGCCTGCTGGTAGTGGGCCGTCACCGCCGCCACCCCGCCGGCCTTGTCCGCCAGCGGCAGCGCCTCCTGGATGTGGAACGCCACCCCCTCGTGGATCTCCAGATCCGCTTTGTCGAGCTTGTACGCCTCACCGAGCGCCTTGAGCGAGCCGTCGATGTCCTTCTTGTCGAGCAAGGACTGCGACCAGCGGCGATAGACGTCGCTGCGCCACCCGCGCAGTTGGGCGGCGTCCTTTCCGTCGAGCAGTTTCAGGCCGCGCTCCGCGAGGGGAAGTGCCGCCTCCGGCCCCTTTTCGCGGAAGAGCCGCCAGCCGAGGTACTCGAACGCGTAGGCCGGCGTCGCGAACTCGCCGTGGCCAGGCACGTCGGCCGCCGCCTTCTTGACCAGGGCGACCGCCTCGGCGTCCTTGCCGGCCTCCAGGGTCGCCTCGATGTGGCGCTGCCAGGCGAGGACGAGGTTCTCGCGCAGGTCGCCCGAGGTCGGCTTGAGCTTCGCTCCGACGCCGGCGACCTTGATCGCGTCGGTCGCCTTCTTCTCCTTGAGTAGGGCCGCCCCCCAGTTGAGGAAGAGCGACTCGAGGTGGTTCGCCGCCCCAGCGTTGCCCGGATCGAGCGACAGGGCAGCCAGGTAGCACGGCAGCGCCTCGAGCCGGCGCGGCGGCTCCGCCTTGACGTGCTCGACGCCGCGGTTGGAGTACGTCATCGCCGCCAAGCCGAGCGGGTCGATGTCGGTCGCCTTCTTGCGGTCGGGCGTCGCCCCCGGGACGGTCACGCCCGGCTTCTTCAGCTTCGCCTCGTAATCGAAGCCGTCCGGCCCGGTCGGCTCAATCTGGATGCGCTTGCCGCCGTCGAACAGGTCCAGCGCGGCGTGGCCGGCGACGAAGAAGCCGCCCTGGACGGCGATCGGACGGAGTTCGAGGCCGAGCCGCGTGCCGACGGCGTAGTACAGGACCGTCGCGCAGACCCCGTTAAACTTGCCGCCGTCGAGCAGGACCGCCAGCGACGGCTGCTTGGCGTCGTAGCCGGCCTTCATCGCGGTCTGGTGAAGGTGCTTCAGGAGCAAGTCGCCGCGCTCGGAGGGCGTCTTCGCCGCGGCCGTCGCCTCCTTCGCTGCGGCGGTGACGGCGTCGAGTTTGTCGGCGTAGCGCTTCCGCTCGGCCGGGTCGGTGACCCCGCCGGCGAGGAGGACCGCCTCAACGATGCGCGGGTCGCCCGACACGGTCAGTGTTTTCGCCTTGGCGCGGATCTCCCATGTCTCGGCGAGGAACTTGCGCTCGTCGTCGGTCCACTTCGGCGGCGCGCCAAGGTCGAGGCCGGTAACCTGCGCCAGAATCGTTGCCGGCGGCGCGGAGAACGGGTACGCCGGAGCGGTCGGCTGGCCCCAGACGGCGGAACTCGACAGCGCGAACAGGACGAACGCGACACAACGCATGGGGCGGCTCCGGTCGGAAGCAGGTCAGAACGCCGGCGGACGCGACATCCGCCGGCGTGGTCGGAGGGTCACTCGACGTTCAAACTATTGACGAAGTCCTCGAACGACTTCTTCTTGGCGTGTTCGGTCGTCTGCAACTCCTTGATCTTGGCCTGGAAGGCCTCGATCTGGGTCTCCTGGGTGTCGAACTTCTCGAGGTAGCGCTTGTACGCCGCCGCGGTCGTCGGCATCTCGCGCAGGTTGGCCCGCAGGCGCACCTGGTCGTCGGTGATGACCTTGAGTTGCTTCTCCTGCTCGGCGACCTCGCGCGTCACCTTCTGCAGGTCCCAGCGCAGCGACATGGCCTGTTCGAGGGCGGCCTTCACCTTCGGCGTGATAGCCGTCTGGCTCAGGAAGAACCTGATCTGCTCGTCGTTTGAATCGGTGATGTTGACGGCGCTGGCGACGAGGGACTCCTCGGTGATCGCCTTCGTCTCGGTCTTGCCGGCGGGGACCTTGACCGCGAAGCGGTAGACGTCGGCGGCGGTTTCCGTCGGCTTGTCGGTGTCGGCGAGCTTGAAGTCGTTGCGGACCGGGTGCTCGATCAGCAGGCTGCGCTCGACGTCGTTGCGGTTGGCGATCGTGTACGTCTTCGTCTCGCGCACCTTCGTCGTCGTGTGGATGACGCCCTTCACGGCCTTCACGCTCGTGATGCGGCCGTTGTCGCTCGACGGCTTGGCGTCGACCTCCGTGCCGAGATCGACCGCGTAGCTGATGAGGCGCTCCTCGTTCGGCTGGAGGTCGGCGATCTTGGCGTCGCCGCCATACACCGAGCCTTCAAACACAGTGATCGGGCCCTGCATCAGGTGGGCGCCGGACGTGTTCTTGAGCTGGAGGCCGAGGAGGGGGAACTTGGCGTGGGTGAGCTCGTTGTAGATCGAGACGCGCTTCGACTCGACGTCCTTGGCGACGATCGGCAAGAGGGCGCTCTTCTGCCGGGCGAGGGAGACCGGCTTCTCGACCAGGTAGCGGAAGAAGTTCCCCAGCTTCGCCGCCGACGCCGCCGACTGGACGCTCCCGCCCAGGTCCATCCGGCTGGCGAGATCCTTCCCCAATTGTACCCGGTAGAAGTAATCGACCCCGTTGGTGTCCTTCTTCCCAGGAGCGGCACCTCGCTCGGGTTGCGAGGCGGCGGTGGTCGGCCTCAGTTGGCGCGCCAGCCCAAAAGTGCGCTCCGACTCGGTCAGGGCCTCCAGCACCATCTCCTCCTTCGCATCCTTGAGCATCGCGCCGGAGTAGGCGACGGCGCGGAGGGACTGGAACAGCTCGAGCTTCTCGGTCGGGCGGTCGACGAAGAGCGGGCTGTAGAGGTCCATCTGGAAGCTGATCGGCCGGCCGCTGATCAGGGCCATGCGGACGTCCTTCCAGTCCTCGTCCGTCGCGTTCTCCACCACGGCCCACCCCTGGAGCTGCGCCTTGTCCGCGCCTTGCTCGCCGGCCTTGTCCAGGACGAGGCGGTAGCTCGTCTTCCAGATCGGGTTCTCGACGACGTAGTCGACCTTGACGCGCCGGCTCCCCTCCCCGGCGCACTGGATGCTGACGGCCTTCTTCTGCGTGTCGTGGCTGGTGGCGAGCGTCTCGAGCGCCTTCTTGAACTCGGCGTCGATGACCGGGTTGAGGAACCGGAGGCGCTGCAGCTCGGCGAGCTTGATCGCGCGCATCCCATCCGCGCACCAGAGGTTGAGGACCTCGACCTCGACGACGTCCTTGTTCGCGACGTTCTGCCGCTGCTTCTCGATGCCGACGACGGTGCCGGTCATCGTGCCGGGCTGGGTCGCGTTCGTCTGAGTGAGCACCACCTCGACCTTCTCGCCGCGCGCCTGGTTCAGGATGCCGGCGAAGGTCGGGTTGCCGGTCAGGTTGATGGCGAACGACTTGAGGGTGCGGTCGATCGGGGCGTTGTTGTCGTAGGAGACGGCGGCGATGTGGCCGCCGTCCAGGTCGCGCAGGACCATGCTCTTGATCAGGTCGTTGATGTCCTGGACCGGGAACGTCAGGTCGACGCGGGCGTTCCCAGAGACCTTGCCCTCGCGCTGGAAGAAGCCGACGCCCGACGAGAACAGCACCACCTGCGTCACCGGCAGGTTCGCGGCGACGTCGCCGACCGGGTTCGCGTTCGGCCGCTCCGGCGGCTGGGCCTCGGCGGGTTGCGAGGCGAGGTAGCCCACGGCCAGGGCCCCGACCAGGGCCAGGCCCACTCCGACGAATAGCAGGCGGCGCATCGTCCCCTCCGGGAATAGCGTGCGGGGTTCACACTATTAGGACGAGCGAGCCGCCGTTTCGCTTGGCGAAGTTCACCGGCCGGATCGGCCGGTCCGGTCGCCGTCGAGGCGGACGTTCTCGGCGATGAGCGCGATCTCCGTCAGCTTGGCGGCGGTGATGCCGAGCTGCTCCAGGCACTCCGCGACGATGCTGTTCGGCACGGTCAGCAGGCTGATGAGCAGGTCCATCGTCGTGATCTGCTTTCGGCCGTAGCCCTGGGCCCGGCCGATCGCATCGCGCAGGTGGCGGATGACGTTGTCGGAGAGGAACTCGCGGTTCAGGACGAGGTACGAGTCCTCCTCGCCGTCCTCGCGGTAAAACAGGCGCTGGAACTCGTCGAGGAGCTGGTCGAGATCGGCGTGGAAGAGGCGGCCCCACTCGCGCACCCGGGCGTCGCGGATCGCAAGCAGGCCCATGAACAGGTGCGGGCTGCGCACGGTGTCCCACTGCGTCTCGCGCGTCAGGCGCACCGCCTCCCCCAGGGCCGACTGGGCGGCCTCGGTCAGCAGGTCGCCGCGCAGCTTGCCGCCGGGGAGGAAGATGTCCTCACCCGCGTCCTCGGGGGTGGCCATTCCGGTCGTCCTTTATGCGCCGTTAACTCTCTACCCCGATTATGGGCGATCCGTGCGCGCGAGGCAAGCATTCCCCGGCGGTTCGGGTTGCTCTGGATTGCGCCCGCCGCGTCGGGGTACACTCCGCCCGAGGCACGACGCCTCCTCCGCCGGCCCAGGGAAGGGGAAGCGCATGGTCCAGCGCGTCAGCCAGATCCTCCGCGTCTGGTTCCTCATCAACGACCTCGTCCTCGTCGGCCTGGCCTGGCTCCTGGCCTACTACGTCCGGTTCGCGTCCGGCTGGATCCCGGTCACCAAGACGCCGCCGGGGTTCGCCCAGTGCCTGGCCACGCTGCCGGTCGTCCTCGTCCTCGCCCTTGTCGCGTTCCACTGGACCGGCCAGTACGCCATCGACCGCCTCCGCCGCCTTCGCGAGGAGGTCCTCTGCGTCGCGAAGGGGGTAGGCCTGCTCGGCCTGCTCATGATGGCCGCCCTGTTCATGACGCACGACCCGTACAACACCCGGGCGACGTTCGCCCTGTTCATCGCCTTCGCCCTGGCCGGCGTCCTCGCCTTCCGCCGCGTGACGTGGGGCATCGTCCGCCACCTCCGCAGCAACGGCTACAACACATCTCTTTGCATCATTGCCGGCGTCGGCCGGGTCGCCCGCAAGACGGCGACCGCCCTCAATCAGGCGAGCTGGATGGGGTTCAAGAATGTCGGCTTCGTCGATGACGAGGCGAACCCGCTCTACAACGACCTCGACCGGCTCGGCTCGTTCGACGACCTGCCTGCCCTGATCGAGAAGTACGGCGTCAGTCACGTCTTCATCGCCCTGCCCTTGAGCCGCTACCACGACGCCCGGCGCATCTTCGCCATCCTGTCGCAGTCGATGGTCGATATCCGCCTCGTCGCCGACGCGCCGGCCCTGGCCGGGTTGTCGTTCACGATGTCGAACCTGGACGGCCTGCCGCTCGTCGGCCTGCGCGAGAGCCCGCACTTCGGCCTGAACGTCTACGTGAAACGGGTCATGGACGTCGTCGTGTCGCTCATGGCGATCGTGATGCTGTCGCCGCTGCTGTTGCTCATTGCGGCGGTAGTCAAGCTGTCGAGCCCGGGCCCGGTGCTCTACCGCCAGGAGCGGTGCGGCCTCAACGGCAAGAAGTTCAAGATGCTGAAGTTCCGCAGCATGAAGGTCGATTCGGAAGCGAAGTCCGGGGCGGTCTGGGCGAAGAAGGACGACGACCGCAAGACGTGGTTCGGGGCGTTCTTGCGCAAGACGAGCCTGGACGAGCTGCCGCAGCTGTTCAACGTCCTGTGGGGCGACATGAGCCTGGTCGGCCCGCGGCCGGAACGGCCGGAGTTCATCGAGAAGTTCCGCAAGACGCTGCCGAACTACATGGCCCGCCACGCGGTCAAGGCCGGCATGACCGGCTGGGCCCAGGTCAACGGCTGGCGCGGCAACACGTCGCTGCGCAAGCGGCTCGAGTTCGACCTGTACTACATCACGCACTGGACGCCGTGGTTCGACGTGCGCATCCTGTGGCTGACCCTGTTCAAGGGCTTCGTCCACGAGAACGCCTACTGAGCGGCGGTCACGGCGACGCGCTCGTGGGCGGCAGGCTGCCCAGGAGTTGCTCTAGCTCCTCGGCGGTCAATTCGAGGTCGAACGCCCCGCCGATCCGGCACCCGGCCGGCTCTTCCGGCTGGACCCAGCAGACGCGGACCAACCACGAACTCGGCTTCATCGTCCGGTCGTCGAACACGCCGATGCGGAGGCTTTCCCCCGCCTGGACGACCCCGGCCAGCCGGATGCACGCCCCGGTGCGCGAGATGTCGAGGACGTCGCCGGCGAGGCGCTGGCTACCGTCCAGGGACCAGACTTGTGCCTTGAGCAAGGCCGGGAACCGCCGGGCGACGCGCCGCTCGCGACCGGTCGCCGCCGTCCCCGGCTTGAGTTCGGCGACGAACGCCGCGCACGAATCCGGCCGCTGGTCCGGCGATACGTCGAGGGCGCGGCAGATCAGGTCATCGACCTCCGGGTGGAGCGTCGGGACGAGCCGACTCGGCGGGACGATGTCGTTGCGGAGCTTCTTGTCCAGGATGGTCATGTTCCCCCGGCCCGGGAACGGCACGACGCCGGTCAGGGCGAAGTACAGCGTCCCGGCCAGGCCGTATACGTCGCAGCGGTGGTCGACCTGCTCCGCCGACTCGAACTGCTCCGGGGCCATGAACGTGATCGTCCCGAGCGTGGAGCGGGGGGCCGTCAACAGGCCGGTCGATTCGAGATCCTTGACCAGGCCGAGGTCGGACAGCTTCGCCTGGCCGTCCGTGCCCAGGAGGATGTTGTCCGGCTTGACGTCGCGGTGGACGACCCGGTCGGCGTGGGCGTAGTCCAGGGCGCTGGCGATCTCGGTGACGATGCGGAACGCCTCCGCCTCGACCACCGGGCCGGAGTTGCGGACGTGCTGGCCGAGGCTGCGCCCCTCGACGAACTCCAGGACGAGGTACGGCCGGCCGGCCTCGACCCCGAAGGCGAGGGCCCGGACGATGTGCGGATGGACGAGCCGGCTGGCGACGGCGTGTTCCAGCTCGAAGCGGCGCAGCAGGTGCGCGTTGTTCGCGTGTTCCGGGTTGACGAGCTTGACCGCCACCACCTGGCCGGAAGGGGCATGGATGGCGCGATGAACGCTGCCCATGCCGCCGGTGCCGACGTGCTCGACCAGGTCGTAGTCACCCACCCTCATGGCGGCTCCTGTGGCTAGGCGGTCCACAGTGGTCCGGACAAGACTCGTCGACGGGACGGGTCAGGATATGAGGAAGTATTGTAGCCGATGCCGGCGCGGGAGGAAAGCCGAACGGACGGGATCGGCACACGGATCATCCGAGCGACCGGCCGATCGCGACGGCCACCGCCGCCAGGCCGACGAGCGCCCCGGCCACGCCGGCCCACCACCACCAGGGGAGCCGCTGGGGACGCTCCGGCGGCCGGGCCCGCGGCGGGCTTAGCGGCGTCGGCATCGCGTCCGGCCCCATCGTCGAGGCCAGGGCCGACAGGTCCGGCGACGAGCCGTCCAGCACCTGGCGGCCCGCGTCGCCGTCCTCGGCCGGGTCGGGCGCGTCGGCCGGCAGGGTCGTCACCGCCGGCGGCGGGGCCCACGGGATCGGTCCGCTAACGGCGTACGGCTCCAGGGCGGCGACGACCTCGGCCGGGGTCTGGTAGCGCCGCTCCGGGGCCTTCTCCAGCATCTTCTCGCACGCCGCGACGACGGCGGCCGGCAGGTCGTCCCGGTAGCGCTCCAGCGGCAGCGGCGGCTCCGTCGTGTGGCGGATGAGCTTGTCCAGGGCGTTCCCGCCCGGGTACGGCACCTCGCCGGTCAGCAGGAAGTAGAACGTGCAGCCGAGGCTGTACACGTCGGAGCGGATGTCGAGGTCGTGCAGGCTGCGCGCCTGTTCTGGCGAGAGGAAGTCCGGCGTCCCCATGACGGCGTTGTCCTTCGTCAGGATCGTGCCGGCGTGCGGGTCGCTCGGGTCGACGTCCGGGTGGTGCAGGCGAGCCAGGCCGAAGTCGCTCAGCTTGACCAGGCCGGGTTGCCCTTCGCTCAGGCCGCGGCGCTGGACGAGGACGTTCGCCGGCTTGATGTCGCGGTGGACCATGCCGAGCAGGTGGGCCCCTTGCAGGCCGGCTGCCACCTGGCGGATGTAGTCGCACGCCAGGCCGACCGAAAGCCGGCCGCGCGACCGGACGAGCTGGTCGAGGTTCGGCCCGTCGACGTACTCCAGGACGAGGAAGAACCGGCCGTCGATCTGGTTGGCGTCGTAGGCGGTGACGATGTTCGGATGGACGAGCCGGGCGGCGGCGCGCACCTCGCGGAGGAAGAGCTGCTGGGCGCGCTCCGACTCGACGAGGTCCGGGGCGAGGACCTTCAGGGCGACGACCCGGCCCATGGTGCGGTGCTCGGCCTTGTAGACGCGGCCCATGCCGCCCTTGCCGATCTGGTCGAGGATGCGGTACTGCCCGAGGTGGAACCCGGCCGTCCTGCCGGCGAGGAGGCGCTCCGCCTGGAAGCGCGTCAGGATGCCCATCTCGACGAGGGCCCGAGCGACGAGCCGGCCGCGGTTCGTCTGCGGCAGACGCGGAAGTACGGCCTCCAGCTCGGCGGCGGAGACGAGTTCGCTCCGCGCGAGGTAGCCGAGGAACATCTGTCGATCGACGCGACGGATCGCCATGGCGAACGGTTCCGGGGACCTACCAATACTGACGATCACCGGGAGCGATCGTTTCGGGCGAGGGGTAAAGCGTTACCTCGGTAACGTCGCGGTGCTCGGAGGGCTTTATCATGGCCGCCGGCCGGCCGGCTGTCAACCGGCCGGATCGACGACGGACCGATGTCGGGCGAGTTCCGCCGCCCGGCGGCTGGCGTCCCAGCCGAGGTGGTCCGCCATCCAGGCGGCGACGCGCCCGGCGATCGCGTCGTGGTCGGCATGGTAGTAGTGCCAGGACGTTCGCCGCAGGAGGACGTCGTCGAGGTGGACGGCCCACTCGCGCCGGCACGCCTCGGCGACCGCCTCCGGCCCGACCGGCGGTGGCAGGACGCCGCTGAACCGGCCGCGGACCAGCGGCCGGTCGGCAGTGTGAGACCGGTCGAGCTTCAGGTTCAAATAGCGGCTGATCCGATCGACGGTTTGCTCCGCCATGAGGCGGTACGTCGTCAGCTTGCCGCCGGCGACGTCGAACCAGCCCGGGTGGGGCATGGCGATGACGTGGGCACGCGAGATGTCCGACGGGCTTTTCGGGAAGACGGCCCGCTGCCCGGCGGCGACGAGCGGCCGGACGCCGGCCCACGTCGCGATCGCGTCTGTCGGGTCGAGCCGCACGCCGGGGAACGCCCCGTTGACCACGTCGAGCAGGTAGCGCACGTCGGCCGGCTCGGTCCGCACGTCGGCCGGATCGCCGGCGTAGTCGGTGTCGGTCGTGCCGACGATGAGCCGCTCGCCCCACGGGATGACGAACAGGATGCGCCGCCCCTCCGCCAGGACGATCGCCTCATCCACCGGCAGCCTGCGGCGGTCGAGGACCAGGTGGACCCCCTTCGTCAGGCGGAGGCGGACGCCGCTGCGCGGGAAGCCCGCCGCGAACGCCCCTGCGGCGTTGACGACGGCGCGGGCCGCCACCTCGACCGTCGCCCCGGTCGGCTCGTCTCGGATGGCGCAGCGCCATCCGTCGCCGGCCGGCTCGGCGGCGACGAACGCGGCGTAGTTGCGCAGGGTCGCCCCGACCTCGGCGGCGGAGAGGAGCGTGTCGAGGACGAGGCGGGCGTCGTTGGTCAGGGCGTCGTAGTGCCGCGTCGCCCCGGCGAGACCGTCCGGGCGGAGCTGCGGCACGAGGCGGCGCACCTGGTCGGCGTCGAGGCTGGCGGACCGGCCGAGGTTTCTTCCTGAAAACATGCCGCCGCACAGGAGGTCGTAGAGCCAGACGCCGAGGGTGAGCTGGCCGAGCCACCAGCCGGAGCCGCGCCGCACCGGGAACAGGAACGGCATCGGCTCGCACAGGTGCGGGGCGATCCGGCTCAGCGTCATCTTCTCGACGCTCGCCTCGCGGACGAGGCCGAAGCGCATCTGGGCCAGGTAGCGCAGCCCGCCGTGCAGCAGGCGCGACGACCGGCCGCTCGTGCCGGAGGCGAAGTCGGACCGTTCGACGAGCAGGACGCGCAAGCCGCGCGACGCCGCGTCCCGCGCGACGCCGGCCCCGACGATGCCGCCGCCGATCACCAGCACGTCGAACGCCGCCCCGGCCAGGGAGGCGACGGGAGTCCTCGGTCGGTCGGTCATTTCGCCCTCGCGGACGGTCCCTTGAGTAGTACTGCGCCTTTGTAACGAGTCGAAATCCGGGTGGCCCCTGCCCCGGCATCGGCGTTACCCTTGGAGGAGCCCGACGCACTGGAGGTGTTCGATGAAGCTGCTCCGCCGCGCCGCGTTTCTGCTGCCGCTCGCCAGCCTCGCCGTCGCGGCCGTTGTCACGGAAGGACCGCCGGCCGACGCGCTCCCCGACGGGGCGGTCGCGCGCCTCGGGACGACGCGCTTCCAGCAGGGCGGGCTCGTCCTCGCCGTGGCCTTCTCGCCGGATGGCAAGCGGCTCGCCTCTGCCGGAGAGGACGCCTACGTCCGGGTGTGGGACGCCGCGACCGGCGGCCAGGTCGCCGAATCGACCCGGCACTATCACGGCGTCCATTTCGTCACCTACTCGAACGACGGCAAGCGGCTCGCGACGGTCAGCCACGGGGCGGTCCGCCTCCTGGACGCGGCGACCGGCGAGCAGCGGCGCATCCTTAAATTGCCGACGAGTTCCGACGCGTACCTCGGCCCGGTCTACGCGGCGGCGTTCTCGCCCGACGGCGCGACGCTGGCCACCGGCCTGGACAAGAGCCTGATCCAGCTCTGGGACGCGGAGACCGGGGCGATCGGCCACCGCATGAAGGGGCACACGGACCGGGTCACGGCCCTGCTCTACTCCCCCGACGGGGCGACGGTCACCTCGGCGAGCGACGACGGGACGGTGTGCGTCTGGGACCCGGCCAAAGGCGAGCTGGTGCGCACGCTGCCGGGTGAGGCCGGCCGAGTGTACGCCCTGGCCGCGACTCGCGACGGCAAGGTGCTCGCCTGGGCCGGCAGCGAAGGGGCGGTCCGCGTCTGGGACGCGGCAGCCGGCCGGGAGGTCGTCCGCATCGCGACGAAGGAGCGGGGCGTGTACGCGTTGGCCTTCTCGCCGGACGGGAAGCTCCTCGCCGGCGGGTCGGGGTCGGTGCGCGTCTGGGACGCCGCGACCGGCAAGGAGGTGCGGACGATGGACGGCGCGGGCGGCGGGTCCGTCGTCTCGGTCGCCTTCTCGCCGGACGGCAAGACCCTCGCCGCGGCGGACGCGACGGCCCGGGTGCGCTTGTGGGACGTGGCCACCGGCCGGCCGGCCACCTCGGACGAGGGGATGGCGACCCGGGTCGCCGCTCTCGCCTTCGCGCCGGACGGAAAGACGGTCGTCAGCGGCGGCGACGGCGAGGCCCCGCTCCGGTGGGACGTAACGACCGGGAAGGTCGTTCGCAAGTACGGCGACCCGGGCAAGTTCCGGGGGGTCGCCTTCTCGCCGGACGGCCGGCACTTGACCGCGGTGACGGCGGACCGTCGGGTCTTCCGCTGGGACGACGCCGGCAAGGAGGTGCGGCAGTTCCACCGAGAGAACCAGGGGGAACCGCTCGCCGCCCTTTCCGCCGACGGCCTGACCGTCGCCTGGGGCGATCTGATGCGCGTCGCGGAGCGGAACGACTGGCGTCGGATCGTCGGCGTCTGGGACGCCGACGCGGGCCAGGAGCTGGCCGAGGCGCACTCGCCGGAGTACCAGCTCTACGCCCTGGCCTTGTCGCCCGACGGCCGAACGCTCCTCTCGTCGGGGAGCATGGACCGGTCGGTCGGCCTTTACGAGGCGGCGACGGGCAAGCGCCGCGATTCGTGGCCCGGGCCGGAGGCGGGGACCTCGGCGGCGACGTTCGGGCCGGACGGCCGGGTCGTCGTCACCGGCGGATGGGACAACCAGGTCTGGGTGCGTGACGCCGCGACGGGAAAGATCCTGCACCGCTTGCCGCAGGCCGGGACGGCCCACGCCGTGGCGGTCTCGCCGGACGGCCGCCTGGTAGCGTCGGCCGGCGGCGGCCACCGGGCGGTCCTCGTGCGCGACCTGGCGACCGGCAAGGAACTGCGCCGCTTCGCCGGCCACCGGGGCGACGTGTGGTCGATCGCCTTCTCGACAGACGGCCGCTTGCTCGCCTCGGGCGGCGACGACGGCATCGTGCTCGTGTGGGAGGTGAGCGCGGCCGGGAAGGTGGCCGGCGCGCCGCGGCTGCCGGAGATCCCGGCCGGCGACCTGCCGGCGCTGTGGACCGACCTGGCGAGCGACGACGCGGCGAAGGCGTTCCGGGCGGTGTGGTCACTGACCAAGACGCCGGAGGCGGCGGCGTTCCTGTCGGACCGCCTCCGGCCGACGGCCGAGTTGGACCCGGCCCGAGTAAAGCGCCTGCTCGAGGGGCTGGACGACGACGAGTTCGCCGCGCGCGAGAAGGCCGAGGAGGAACTCGCCTCGCTCGGCTTCCTGGTCGAGGCGGCCCTGCGCCGCTACCGGGAAGCACCGCCTTCGCTGGAGTCGCGGATGCGCCTCGACCGGCTGCTGCGTCGCCTGACGACGAAGGGCCTGAGCGTCGAGGAGGTGCGGAGCCTGCGGGCGGTCGAAGCCCTGGAACGGATCGGCGGCCCGGAGGCGCGGACGGCCCTGGCGTCGCTGGCGAAGGGTGCCGCCGAGTCGCGCATCACCCGCGACGCAATGGCGGCGCTGGCCCGGCTGGGACGGCGTGCCGCGCCGTGATGCGCCCGACGCCGGCCACCTGGCCGCCTCGCCCTCGACCACGGTCGCTGGCGATCGGGTCGGCACGACCCGTGTCAGCTTCGGCCCGGCACCGGCCGTCGGTTGGCGTGTGGTAGGTGCGGTAGTCGCACGGGATGGGGCGGTCGCCGTCGGTCCAGAGCAATGTGACCAGGCTGATGCCCTGGACGACGGCGTGGCGCTTGCCGGACCAGTGCCGGCCGACCAGGTCGATGTGGGTGGCGTAGGGCTCGCCGAGGGTGGAGTCGTCCAGGACGAGGACGCTGACACGGCGGTCGAGGTAAGGTTCAGCCTCGACCCAGAGGGTCGCCGTATCGGGCTCGAGGCGGTGAAGCAGGCGGGTGAAAGCGTCGTGGGCCGCTCCGACGTAGGCGTGGCTCGCCCCTTCGACGCCCGCGTCTGGGAGGCGGGCCTGACCCAGTTCGAAGTGATGGTTGTCCCGGTCACGATGTCCTGCTCTCCGGATATTGGCCATTCCTGGCCCTGTGTGGCCGTCTGAGACGCCGTCCCCGGACGTCGCCCATTCCTTGACTGGCCGTGCACCTCAGGCGGGCCGTTGTCCAGGGTGCCGGTTGACCTCGGCAAACGCCGCCACTTCCCGGCGGCGTCTCGCGTTCGGATAATTAGCACGGCGTCGCCACGCCCGGGCGGCGCGGCCGCCGCGGTTCAACCGAGGCCGCGCTGCCCCAAGGGCGGAGGACGCATGCCGACAGCAGACGACCCCGCGACGGCCAACCCGCGTCTCCCCACGCCGATCACCCGGTCGGAGTGGGGGCTCATCCTCGTCCTCGTCGCGGTCCAGTTCACGCACATGGTCGATTTCGTCATCGTCATGCCCCTCGGCGGACGGCTCATGCGCGAGCTCGCCCTCACCGAGGCCCAGTTCGCCCAGGTCGTCTCGTCGTACGCCTGGGCGGCCGGCGTCGCCAGCCTGCTCGCCAGCTTCGTCATGGACCGGTTCGACCGCCGGTCGGTCCTCCTGGCGATGTACGCCGGGTTCGCCGCCAGCACGGCGCTGTGCGGCCTCGCGGAGGGGTACGCCGCCCTCCTCGCCGCGCGCACCCTCGCCGGGGCGTTCGGCGGCACAGCGGCCGTCGCGCTGGTGGCCGTCATCGGGGACGCCTTCCCGCCGGAGAAGCGCGGCCGGGCGAGCGGGGCGGTCGTCTCCGCGTTCGCCGTCGCGTCGATCGCCGGCCTGCCGGCCGGGTTGATCCTCGCGGAGCGGTTCGGCCGCGGCGCGCCGTTCGTCGCCCTCGGCGGCGTCAGCGCCCTGGTCTGGCTGGTGGCCTGGCGGAGGCTGCCGTCCCTGCGCAACCACCTGGCCGGGCCGCGGCCGGACCGCTGGGAGGAGTTCGTCGCGGTCGTCGGCGAGCGCCGCTACCTCGGCGCGTTCGCGTTCAGCTTCTTCCTCGTGCTCGGCACCTTCTCCGTCGCGTCGTTCATCGGGCCGTACCTGACCGCGATCAACGGCTGGACGGAGGGGGACCTGTCGCAGATCTACTTCGTCGCGGGGCTGTGCACCCTCGGCGGCATGACGGTCGTAGGCCGGCTCGCCGACCGGGTGTCGCGCCTGGCGCTGTTCCGCGTCCTCGGCGTCGCCGCCCTGGTGATGGCCGTCGCGCTGACGCACCTCGCCCCCGGGCCGATCTGGGTCGCGGCGGCGGCGACGAGCGCGTTCATGGTCGCGGCGGCGGGGCGGATGGTCCCGGTCCAGGCCCTCCTGCTCGGGGCGGCCCGGCCGGAGAACCGCGGGGCGTTCCTGAGCGTGAACACCGCCGTCCAGCACGCCGCGACCGGGCTGGCCCCGCTCGTGGCCGGGTCGCTGGTCACGATCCGCGCCGGGTCGATGACCGGGTTCCCGAACGTCGGCTGGTTCGCCGCGGCGACGGCGGCGGTTTCGCTCGTCCTGGCGGGCTGGCTGCGCCCGGCCCCGGGGGACGATTCTCCCCTCGACGCCGGGGACGGTACCGACCCCAGAGCGGGGGCCGATCCGGCACGCTAACCAGGGCGGGTGTCCCCCGTTAGGGCTCGGTGCCCCGCCAGGCCCCGCACGGCGGAAGAACGCCGCTCGGCATCGGCCCACGCGGCGGGACGAACGGAGGTAGGGACTCATGACAGAGCGTGTGGCAATACGCCGGACCGCCGCCTGGGCCGTCGCCGCGGGGTTGGTCGGGGCGTTCGTCGCCGGGGCGTGGGTCGCGGCCCAGACTGCCCCGTCGCCCAAGGCACCCGCCGCCTACAAGGCCGAGGCCCCGGCGAACTGCGGCCTGGACGCGAACCTGTTCACGCAGACGGCGGCCGAGTACCGGGCCGGCTGCTACCAGGCGTACAACCTCGCCGCCCTCCGCCTCCGGGACGCCGTCGCGAAGAACCCGGCCGGCAAGCTGGCGGTGGTCATGGACCTGGACGAGGCCGTCCTCGACAACGCCGGGTTCCAGGCGATGCAGTTGCGCAGCAACCTCGCCTACGACCAGCGCCTCTGGGACGCCTGGGAGCGGGACCACGGCGACCTGGTCGGCCTCGTCCCCGGGGCGAAGGAGTTCATCCTCGAGGCTGGCCGGCGCGGCGTCGCCGTCGCCTACGTCAGCAACCGGGACGAGAAGTTCCGCGACCAGACGAAGAAGCTGCCGGCCCGGCTCGGCATCCCGGCCGCGTCCGACGCCCTGCTCAAGCTCAGCACCGACACCAGGGACAAGACCGCCTGTCGGAACGCGGTCGAATTCTTCCGGGTCGGGAGGGTAGAGCCTGTTCCGCCAGGGCCGCTGGGAAAGGTCTCTGAGCTGCGGGGCTAGGGGGAGCAACGTCCCCGGCCTCCGGCTGCGGACGAGTTCGTCCAGGCGGGCCGTCCTCCGTCGCACCTGCGTCGCCGTCACGGTCTCCCCTCGGCGGCGGAACGACGTCCACGGTGGTGGTGGGGTGCGATGCGGAAAGGTCGGTTGGCGGGGTGTCGACGATTGGCCGGGATTGTCGTCGTGGGCGGGTCGATTCAAGGGAGCGACCGGGCCGACGGAACTCGGTTGACGGCCGCAGCGCCTTGCCCGAGTAAGATGGGCGGTGGGGCGACCAGCGAGGGAGGCGTGCCATGCCGAGCGAGGGGAAAGAGTTCCTGGCCGACGTGCTCGACGCGACCGGGCACCCGATCGGCCGCGCCCGCTGCCGGGTCGAGTTCGACCGCGCCGACTTCGAGAAGGACAGGAGGCCGGGCCGGTGGCACTTCGGGGAGGACGTCGCCGGGCGGCTGGAGATGTCCGGGGCCGAAACCCTCCTTTCCGAGGGCCACAACCGCTCCGGCTACTACTACCTGCGCCGGGGCGACTTCTACTGGTCCCTCAAGGTCACCGGCTGCGCCGGGGATACGGCTACGTTTGCCGATGGGCCGCCGCTGTGGTACCTCCTGGAGGAGTTAGGCGACCTGTCCAGCCCGCCGCCCGAGCCGACCCTCCCCGTCCACGCCGACCGGCTGTACCGCTGCCGCCGCGACCTGGCGCTTTCCACGCGCGACTGCGACCGGGGCGGCTCCGAGGACGACGTCCCGATCCCGGCCGGGAGCCTCATCGCGGT